>Ga0157378_10000882_pt1 | contig 27667 bp, 29 predicted proteins | sample M65metaG_FD_115309 | JGI IMG/M metagenome (GOLD analysis project Ga0157378, IMG submission 115309) | Miscanthus rhizosphere microbial communities from Kellogg Biological Station, Michigan, USA - M6-5 metaG | ecosystem: Host-associated > Plants > Roots > Rhizosphere > Soil | place: USA: Michigan... | reverse complement strand
GTGGCGGAACCTATCTTGTTTCCGATACGCAGCGGGATCAGGAGGCGCATATGTCTGCATCGGGCAGCAAGCCTCGGTTCGGGGGGACGGTCCTGAACGGAGATCATCACGTTTGCGCGTTTTTTCGGAACAAGGATGAGGAGTTCCGCACGCTCGCGCCATTCATCCTCGAAGGGCTGGCCGCGGACGAGAAGGCCATCCATGTCATCAACGCCAATCTCGTCGAAGCCTACCGGCGCAGGATGACCGGGATTGGCGTAGATATCGATGCGCTCCAGCGGAGCGGCCAGCTGGATGTGACGTCATTCCCGACCTTTCCGCAGCATGGCGTCATCGATCATGACGGCGCGGTCAGGATGCTGGACCACCTGCTCAGCGCTTCCGGGGAGAGCGGTTATCGGCATACGCGCGTCATCGGTGAAATGGACTGGGTGGTGCAGGATCAGATCCGCGACGACAGTCTCGTCGAACTGGAGGCACGGCTGCATGACGTTTACGTGCGTCATGAAGTCTGGGTCATCTGCGCGTACGACCTTTCCCATTTCAACAGCGTCGTCGTGCTCGATATCCTGCGTACCCATCAGGCTGCTATCGTTGGCGGTGTCCTTCAGCACAACCCGTTCTTCATACCGCCGGAGCAAATGCTCGAGGAGCTTCGCGGGAGGGGCGGGCTCGTCGCATGAGAAACGAGAGCGCTGAGAATGCCAGGCGCCGCACGTTCGGCGAAGTGGTCGCGCTCACGGCGCTTCCCGCTGTCTGGTTCGGCTACCGTTTGCCGCAGATTATCGACGACGTCGCGGACATCCTTCTGAGAATCCTCGACCTCGATTTCATCTACGTCGCGCTGGTCCACGAAGAGACGCCCATCGCAGCCTCGCGCGCAAAACAGGAAGGCATCGATAGCAGCCGCTTCGCGGAGGCGGCCAAACGGATGCTTGCCGGCGGCGATACCACGACGGCGACGATCCCTGATCCGTCGAACGGAGCGCGCTCGCTCCAGGCCACCGTCATCGTTGGCGGGAGCGTTTCGGAATTGAGCATCGTTGCCGCCTCGGCAGATCGGCAATTCCCAACGGAGGTCGACCTTCTCCTCATTTCCGTCGCTCTCAATCAGGCCAACATCGTCATCGTAAGAAAGCAGGTCGAGATGCTCGTCGAAGAGAACATCGTTCTTCGAAACGAGATCGATGAGCACCTGCTGATGGGCTCCGTCATCGGGGTTTCGCGATCGATACGATCCGTTTTGTCGAACGTCGACAAGGTCGCGCGAACCGATACAACGGTCCTGATCACCGGCGAAACGGGATCAGGGAAGGAGCTGATCGCACGCGAGATTCATCGCCGTTCACGGCGCGCCGCCGGGCCGCTGATCGCCGTTCACCCGGCCGCTCTGCCCGGCGGCTTGATCGCCAGCGAGTTGTTCGGGCACGAGCGCGGCTCGTTCACCGGCGCTATGCAACGCCGCATCGGCCGTTTCGAGCTGGCTACCCGGGGAACGATCTTCCTGGACGAAATCGGCGAGCTGCCGCCGGAGATGCAGGTGGCGCTTCTGCGGGTGCTGCAGGAAAAGACCTTCGAGCGCGTCGGCGGCAGCCAGACGTTGCACACCGAGGCGCGGGTCATCGCGGCCACGAACCGCGATCTTTTGAAGATGGTCGATGAGGGAACCTTTCGCGAGGATCTCTACTACCGGCTCAGCGTCTTCCCCATTCACATCCCGCCGCTCCGCGAACGCCGTGAAGACATTCCCGCGCTGGTCGAGCACTTCACCAAAATCTTTGCCGCGCGGCTGGAGAAGCCGATCAAGCGCATCTCGAAAGCGAGCATGGAGCGGCTGACGGAGTACTCCTGGCCGGGAAACGTTCGCGAGCTGGAGAATGTCATCGAGCGGGCGGTGATCCTCGCGTCCGGAGACGAGCTCGTTGTTGCGGCCGGTCTCTTTCCGCGGCCGGCGGGAAAAACGGGCAGAAGCGGGGCGCTGCCGCTGCAGCTGGATGAGATCGAAAAGGCGGCCATCGAAAGGGCGCTCACGGAGAGCGGCGGCCGCGTCGGCGGACATGACGGCGCAGCAGCGAGCCTCGGCCTTCGTCCGACGACGCTCTATTCGAAGCTGCGCAAATACCACATCGATCCGGCCCGCTTCCGACCTCTGCGCTGACGTTCACATTTTCGTCGATCGACGAAATTCCGTCGCCTTTCGAACGTATCCGCTCTAGTGTTTTCAATGAGTTACGTGCGGCATCGGCATTGACTATGAGAAGAGCCGATGACTGCTCAACCGCTCTCGCTCAGTCCGTTCACGCCACTCCGGATTCTGCTCGTGGAGGACACTCCCCTCGACGCACGACTGATCCGCACCATTCTTCGTCCGCCATCGTTCGAGGTCACATACGTGGAGCGCCTTTCCGATGCGCTGGCCGTGCTTCGATCGGCTCAGATCGACGTCGTCCTGCTCGATCTGAATCTTCCCGACAGCCGCGGCGCGGAAACGCTCGACTCCGTTCTCGAACAGGCTCAGGACATCGCCATCATCGTCATCACAGGAGATGGCGACGAGCACGCCGCACTCGCTGCCGTGGCGCTGGGAGCGCAGGATTACCTGATCAAAGGCGAAGCGAGCGCGGAGACGATCGTCCGTTCCGTCCGTTATGCGTACGAGCGCAGCCGCGCCGACGAGCGGCTGCGCATTTCGGAGGAGAGATTCCGCGCGCTCGTCGAGAACGGCTCCGACGGTATCGCCCTCGGCGATCGCGAGGGAAATGTCCTCTACTCCAGCCCCGCCATCACCCGAATCCTCGGCTACTCCGTCGAGGAGTTCATCGGCACGAATTTCCTGACGCTGCTGCACCCGGATGACGTGGCGGAAGGGCGTGAGCGTTATGCGGCCGTTCTCGCCAACCGCTTCCGGCCGACGTACCAGAGGGATCTCCGCTACCGCCACCGCGACGGCACCTGGCGCTATCTCGAAGTGCTGCGCGTCAACCGGCTCGACGATCCCGCGGTAGGAGCCATCGTGGCAAACTTCCGCGACGTTACGGAACGGCGCGAGGCGCTCGAAACCGCGGATCAGCTGCGCCGCCGTTACGAGTCGCTTCTCAATTCGATCGCCGACGGCGTTCATGGCCTGAATCCCTCCGGGAACATCACCTTCCAAAATGCCGCGGCCGCGGCGATGCTGGGATGGGAAGGGGCGGACCTCATCGGAGAGCCCGCGCACGAGACGCTTCATCACTCGCCGGACCATGCCTCTCCGCATGGCAGAACCGACTGCCCGATTCTCGCCACTCTGGCCGACGGCGTCGTGCGGCAGGTTTCCGACGACGTTTTCTGGCGACGGGACGGAACGCCGTTGCACGTCGATTACATCGCCGCTCCGAAACTCGACAGCGAAGGACGAACGAAGGGCGTGGTGGTGGCCTTTCGCGACATCACGAAACAGAGAGAGATGCAGCGGCAGATCGAACAGTCCAGGCGTGTATCGTGCCTCGGCCGCGTTGCCGCGTCGGTGGCCCACGAGTTCAACAACGTGCTTATGGGAATTCAGCCGTTCGCCGAGATTCTGAAGCAGACGCTCGCCGACGACACGGCGCGGCAAAAGCCGGTCAGGTACATCCTCGATGGAGTGAAGCGCGGCCGTCTGATCAGCCAGCAGATTCTCCGCTTCGCAAGTCCGGCCGAGCCACGTCTGGCACCGCTCGATCTCGCTCAATGGATGCGCCACTTCAGCGAAGAAGCGCGGCCGGCACTTGGCGATCGAGAGCTCGCGGTCATGCCGGCGGAATCGCTCATCGTCCGAGCTGACGCCGAGCAGCTTTCCCAGGTAATGCTCAATCTCGTGACGAACGCCCGCGATGCCTGCGCCACCGACGCGACCATCACGATCGGCGCCTCTGCGGCCGAAACGATCCCCTTCCTTCGCAAGCGGCTGGATGAGCCGCAGCGATTCGCGGTGGTGTTCGTGCGCGATCACGGCCAGGGCATTCGGCCGGAAGTGCTCGATCAGATCTTCGAGCCGCTCTTCACCACGAAGAAGTACGGAGGCACCGGACTGGGTCTCGCCGTCGTGCATCAGATCATCTCCGAGCACGGCGGAAAGGTCGTCGTCGAGAGCGAGCCCGGTTTGGGATCGACTTTCTACATCGCATTGCCGCTCGACCAGGCGACGTTCGACTGTCCCGAGGCCGGCGGCGAGGGGTTCAGCGCTTGAACGGATGCGCCTCGGTGTTGAAGACGACCTTGTCCAGATCGAGAACAGAGTCCGGCGCAAACAGCAGGTAGAGGTACTTCAGCGTCTCGGCGAGGAAGTAGCTCGGCATCAGGTCGCTCTTTTCCATCGTCACCACGCTCTTGAGGGTGGTGTAGCCGGCGTCGGTGCGGCAGTGGGTGACGAGGGATTCGAAGAATGCTTGGCCCATCATCAGGTAGCGGTCGTCGTGCGTAGCGTGGTGGAGGTAGTACGCGGACTCGATGATCTCCGGCCGGAGTTGATAGCCGGGATGTTTGGTCTCCATCGTCCGGTAGTCGAGCACCTCGGGCTCGATGCCGCGAAGGGTCCACATGCGGAAGCATGATTCTTCGAGGCGGCGCCCGCGTTTGATGTCGTCGCCGAGAACGAGGACGGCGGGGAGAAAGGCATGCAGCGCGCCAAATTCGGGCAGCGTGCGCTTGCCAGTATCCATGTTCGCTTCGCCGTACCAGAGACCGGACGGTGCTTCGTCGGCGAGACGTTTGTTCAACGCGGCGACGCTGGTCTTCCACATTGACGCGCACTCCTTGTCGCCGAACAGCTTCGAGCACTTCAGCAGGTACTCGTAATACGAATCGATGCCGCCGCCGACGTGGCTGGTCTTGCTGACCCAGGCGCCGGTCTCGACGTCGATCTCCTCGCCCACCAGATCGATCTTCGAGCGCCGCTTGTAAAGCTCGACGATGGCGCGCTTCGCCTTTTCGAGATAGACCGGCTTGTGCGTCAGCTTGCTCAGCGTTCCGAATTCGAGGACGAGCGTGCCGATCTCGGCGGGATTGGAGCGCGCGCCGGAAGTCTTGCCCGTGCGCAGGTTGACGTACATGTAGGGCATGCCGGTGGGCGTGTTGAACGCCGGCAGCAGGCGCGCGCCGAGGTCGTCGGCGAGATGGAGAAGGCGGGCGTCACCGGTCATCTCGTAGCCGGAGAGAAGTCCGCCGAGGAGGCGGATGGTGACTTCGAAGACCTTGACGTTGATGTCCTTGTCGAAGCTGAGGCGTTCGACGATCAGCGTCTTCGCCTTGTCTGCTTCATTACCAAAACCCATGAGTAGCAGCGTGTCGAGCGAATCGACCGGCGTCATGAGCAGCGACTGGCCGTACCAGTCGCGCGGCTGTTTTGTCAGCGGACGAAGCTCGTCATGGCCCCAGGCGTATTGCTCGTATGCCTTCCACGAATAGAGAAACTCCGCACGGACCTTCGCGGCCATGGCCGCGCGATCGATCGGCGGTGCGGCGGATAGCGGCAGAGCGATGAGAAGGATGATCGCGGCGATGCGTAGCTTCATGAATGGCGAGTGTACCGTCACAAATGCCGGCCGGGCCGCAGCCGCTTGATCCGCTCGATCAGAACCGTCGGAAGCAGCATCATCAGTCGAAGCGGAGTAACCAGCGGCCGCTCCTTCAGCGCTCTCCACAACAACAGCAGGCCTGCGGCGTTGCCGCGCAGCAACTTGGACGCGCCGAGGCGCACCCGCGCTTCGTACTGCGAACGCTCGAACTCAGCGATGTCGAGATCGCTGACCAGATGCCAGTAGCGGCGGCTCACCTTTGTCGTCTCGGCCATCATCTGCTCGGTCATGGAGACGGTCTTCGATTCCTGATGCAGGCGAAAACCGGCGGCGACGTGATCGATGTATTCGACTTCCGCGTGTTGAAGCGCCCGCACCAGATAGTCGAAATCGTGCGCGTAGTGAAGCGAGGGATCCGGCCCGCCGACGCCATCGACGACGGCGCGCGACCAGAAGAATCCGGGATCGTGCCAGATCGCGCGCTTGGTCCAGTATTGAATGACGTTTTCCAGCGACAGCCGGCGCGGACAAATCAGCGTCTCCCGGCCGCGCTCATAGAAATTCGCCACCGGCGCTGCGTAGATTGCCTTCGGATTCCGCCGCCAACCGTCGGCCACTACCGCGAAGATTCCGTCAGCGAAAAAATCGTCGGCATTGAACCAGGCCACGATGTCGCCCGTGGCCCGTTTCAACCCTTTGTTGATCGCTTCGGCCTGTCCGCCATCCGGCTCGCTGACCCACCAGCTGATCCACGGCTCGTACTTTTTGATGACCTCGACCGTCTCGTCGGTCGACCCGCCGTCGACGATGATCAAATCCAGATCCGGCCACCGCTGCAGCACGATCGAGCGGATCGTCTCCTCGATGAACCGCCCGAGGTTGAAGGACGGGATGATGATCGAGATGCGGGGGATCGGCGAAGTGGGTTGCACCGGAGCGGGTGGCAACTCCCAGGGCCAGCCGGACTTGCCGGGAGGTGGCGGGGGGAACATCACCGGAGCACAGACAGGAGTGTCTGTGCCACATTGGGATCACGCGATTCAAGTGGCCTACAGGCCACGCTTGTAAGAATTAACGCGAGCCGCGGAGCGGCTACATCTACGTAGCCCACAGCGTGAGCTGTGGGAATGGGATCGGACCCGTATTCAGCCGCGGAGCGGCGGCATCTCGAATGTCGTCCTGAACCCACATTCGAAATGTCGCCGCTCCGCGGCTGGATACGAGCTGCATCCGAAAACCCACGGCTCACGCCGTGGGCTACGTAAATAGCGCCGCTCCGCGGCTGATCGTCGTAAGCGCGACGATTTCGCTGTTCTTCGACCGTCGATGGGTTCATCGCTATTTGTGCGCCCCCACGATCCGCTCGATCAGCTTCGGATCGTCCGGCAGCAAACCGGCGTGCGGCAGACGTGGCGTCAGCTCGCGCCAGCCCGGTTCCATGTCGAACGCCCGCGCGAACAGCGGCAGCGATTCATCGACGCGCTTCATGTTCACCAGCGCCACGGCGTGCCAGTAAATCATCTCGGCGTAGCGGCTCTGCGGGACGCCGGTCGTCGTCGCCGCGATCTGCTCGGCGGCGCTGTACTCGCGCAGCGCACCCTCGTTGTCGTTGTGCTCCGTGGCCAGATCGCCGGCGTTCATGTGGTTGTAGGCGCGTTGCAGCGCGACCAGGCGGCGCAGCTCGATCAGCGGCGCGGGATTGTCGTCGACGCGAAGATTGAAGACCTCATCCTGCCACCGCTTTCCGCTCGACTTGCCTCTGACGACGATCAGCGCCGCCGACTGCTTCCCGCGGATATCGCCACCAACCGATTGCGCGGCATCGAGCGCGGCCAGCAGGTGATCGGCCAGATCGCCGGTCGATTCCGCATACGCCTTCGCCATCGCCGGCCAGACTTTCTCATTGGCCATGAGATTCGCCTGAGCCGAGAAGTTGCGGCCAACCATCAGCATGCCGCCCGCCGTTCCGCATTGGATCGGCTTGGCGATATCGCCGCCGCCGGCGACGCCACCAGCCGCCTGGATGTCATGCGCGCCGGTGAAGGTGGCCACGTTTCCGTTCGCGTCGATCATCGCCACCTGTCGCACCTCGCACGATGGATCGCTGCTGAGAAGACCGCGAAGTGCGTCGGGAGCAGACTTGCCGGTGCGAAGAAGATCGAGCCCGAGCTGGCCATACGACGGATCGACGAAACTCTGCGTGGCCACGGCCCCGATGCCCGCCTCCGCCCACGGCACGATCTGTCCGACCGCGAACCAGTGCGACTGCACGGCCACGCCGATCTGCCCCGTCTGAGGATCGCGCGCCACGATCGAAAAGGTGTTGACCGGACGATGCTGCGCAAGCAGCGGCTGCGCGGCGAGAAGGGCGATGAGGAGGAGTTTCTTCATGAGCGTCATTCTAGTAGTTCGCCGCATGACGCCGCGTCAGCGGCCCTGCCGGCGCCGTTCACCGCCCTCCCACCACCGTTCGCCGACGTCGCGCAGACATACCGCCCAACCCTCCGTATCTTGACCGCGACGCTCAACGAAAGGATTCGACTCATGAACGTATCGATCACACAACAACAGCCGCCCGCCGAGGTCAGCACGGGGATCAGCGTGAAACTGATCATCGGGATCTTCTTCACGCTCCTCGGCGTCGTGCTGACGCTCGACAACCTCGACCTCGCGGACGCCGATCAGCTCCTTCCCTGGTGGCCGCTCTTCCTCGTCGCCATCGGCATCGTCAAATTTCAGGACCGCAGCAGCAGGACGCTGGGCATCATCGCCATCGTCGCCGGGGCGGTGCTGACCATCTTCAACACCGGCTTTCTCAGCTTCTCCATCTTCGACCTCTGGCCGGTATTTCTGATCGTGGCCGGATTGGCAATCGTTGCCCGAGCATTCGGATTTCAGACTCCGGCGCTTGCGGGCGCATCGTCGTCGACGACATGGGCCGTGTTCGGCGTGCGCAAGGAAAAGGTCACCTCGCACAACTACGCCGGCGGACGGATCATCGCCTTCATGGGCGGTTGCGAGCTCGATCTAACGAAGGCGGACATGGAGAACGGACCGGCCGAGCTGGAGATCGTCGTGGTCTGGGGTGGCATCGAGATCAAGGTCCCCGAGGGTTGGGAAGTCATCGGCAACACGGTGCCGATCATGGGCGGCGCGGAAATCAAGACGAAAGCAGCTCCGGGCGGGCGCCGGCTCATCGTCAACGGCCTGGCCATCATGGCCGGCATCGAGATCAAGAGCGTGCCCGCGGAGGCGATATGAACAATCGGCGCATCGACGGCGATCAGATTTTCTGGGGACTGCTGCTGGTCGCGGCGGGAACGTTTCTCCTCCTCGGCCGCCTCGGCGTCGGCGACTTCTCCTGGACTCTGCGCAAGTTCTGGCCGGTCATCGTCATGATCATCGGCGTCTCGAAACTCTTCCATCGCCGCTCGATCTGGAGCGGTCTCTGGATGATCACGCTCGGCGCGTGGCTGCAGGCGGTGACGCTGCACTTCCACGGCTTTACCTACGAATCGTCCTGGCCACTGCTGCTGGTGATCCTCGGCGCGGGCATCATCCTGCGCACGATCGTCGGACAACCGGAGAGCAGCGAGTCAGAGGAAAGAGAGAACGATCATGTTTGACGATGACGACGAACGCCGCCGCTTGAAAGCCGAAATCCGCCGGCGCGCACGCCAGCGCGGGGACAACCCGTGGGCCCGGCTGGTGTGGGGCCTGGCCATCCTCACCGCCGGCGTGATCGGATGGCTCGACCACACCGGCGCCCTGAACGCGCGCGACTATCTGGAATGGTGGCCGCTGGTGGTGATCGCGCTCGGCCTGGCGCACCTGCCGCAGAAGCAGTGGGTGACCACGGTCGTGCTGGTGGCGATCGGGATGCTGTTTCTCCCGCCGCTGCCGTTTCTGCCGCACTTCCACGTGGCCATGATCGTCGGTCTGTGGCCGTTGCTGATCAGCATCGGCGGCGTGAACCTGATCCGCCAGGCGGTGTCGCCAGCGGCGAAGGATGCGCCGGCGAGCAACTCGTTTCACACGGTGGCGGTGATGGGCGGCGTCGGACGCGGCGTGGCCTCGAGCGATTTCATCGGCGGTGATGCCGTGGCCGTGATGGGCGGATGTGAGATCAATCTCAGCGGCGCGAAGATCACCAAAGAGGCGGTCATCGACGTGCTGGCGTTCTGGGGCGGGATCGAGATACGCGTCCCGCGCGGCTGGAGAGTGCGGACTGAGGTCGTGCCGATTCTTGGAGGCGTCGTCGACAAAACGGAACGGGATGTCCCCGCCGGCGCACCCACGCTCATCATCCGCGGCAGCGCGATCATGGGCGGCGTCGAAGTCAAACATCCGAAGAGGTAAGTCATGACCACGAGGACACGACAAGCACTGAGCCGCGGCGCGCTGGCTCTCTACGCGGTGGCGGCGGTGGCCGCTGCGGCAACGGCCAGCTCCGCATTTTTCCTGTGGGCGCGCGGTGCGTCGGGCGGCCTGGCGATCGTGGCGGGACTCCCACCCTCTCTTCTCCTCGGCTTCATCGCTTTGGCGTCGCGATTTCTCTGCAGCGCGCTCCCGCTGCGAAGCACGTCGCGGATGTCGATCGCCATCGCCCACGCCGGATCGGCCGCCGCCGCCAGCGGGCTGTGGGTCTGGACCTGGAAGGCGTGGGTGCCGGAGCTGAATCGCCAGGCGCACGCGGTGTTGTCGCCCGATTACTCCGTCCTCTTCGGATTGGGCATCCTTCTCTACGTCGCCGCGGTGGCTGTGCACTATCTCTTTCTCGAGATCGATGCCCTTCGCGAGGCGGAAGAGGAAGTGCTGCGCTACCGCGTTCTGGCGCGCGAGGCCGAGCTGCGCGCGTTCAAGGCGCAGGTCGATCCGCATTTCCTGTTCAACAGCCTCAACGCCGTGGCCTCGCTGTGCGGCTCGCGTCCGCTGGAGGCACGCGAGATGGCGCAACGCCTCGCCGATTTCTTTCGGCTGATCCTCCGCCTCGGCGCGCTGGAGCGCATCACGCTCGGCGAGGAAATCGACCTGGTCGAGCGCTACCTGGCCATCGAGAAGGTCCGCTTCGGCGACCGGCTCACCTCGCACATCCATATCGATGAAGAAGCGTCGCGCAGCATGGTGCCGCCGCTCCTGCTCCAGCCGCTGGTGGAAAATGCCGTACGACACGGCGTGGCTTCGATGGTCGAAGGAGGAACGATCGACATCGACGCCACGCTGGAGAATCACATGCTGCGTATCGTCATCGACAATCCCGCCGATCCCGATCGTGCCGACGTCCGCGGCGAAGGGATCGGCATCGAGAACGCCCGCGGGCGACTGAGCGCCGTCTCCGAAGGGCGGGCCATGCTGCAGGCAGCCGAGGCCGAGGGGCAATTCCGCGTCGTCATCGAGTTGCCGCGATGATCCGGGCCGTCATCGTCGACGACGAACAGCCGGCTCGCGAGCTGTTGCGCGAGTTCCTGGCGGCGGATGAGGACTGCGTGATCGTGGCCGAGTGCGCGAATGGATTCGAAGCAGTCAAAGCGGTCGCGCAGCACGATCCCGATCTCCTCCTGCTCGACATCCAGATGCCGAAGCTGGACGGCTTCGAAGTGCTGGAGCTGCTCGACCGTTCGCCGATCGTGGTCTTCGTCACGGCCCACGACGAGCATGCATTACGCGCTTTTGAGGTTCACGCCCTCGATTACCTTCTCAAGCCGCTGTCGCAGGAGCGTTTCCGCCAGGTGATGGAGCGGGTGAAGCGCGCCGCCGGCCATCACGACCGCGAGCCGCTCGCCGGCCTGGCCACTTCCCTCCGCGCCCGCCCGCTGCAACGCGTGGTCGTCCGCGGCGACGACGGCGCCATCCAGGTCGTGCCTGTCTCGCGCCTCGATTACGTCGAAGCCGCTGACGACGCCATCCGCATCGCCACCGGCGGCGTCAAGCTGCGCAAGCAACAACCGATCGGCGAGCTGGCCGCCCAACTCGATCCCGACCGCTTCGTGCGTATCCACCGCGCCTACGTGGTGAACATCGAGCGCATCGAGAAGATCGAGCTGTACGCGAAAGACAGCCGCGTGGCGATTCTGCGCGATGGGACAAAACTGCCGGTCAGCCGGAGCGGGTATCAGAGGTTGAAGGAGTTGCTGTAGCGGCTATCGCCAGGTTTCCATTCGAAGATCCTCGAAGCGCCGGAAATCGGCGTCGTTGAACGTAACCAGGGTCAAATCATTCACCTGCGCGATCGCCGCGATCTGACTGTCGGCAAATGGTGGCGTGTACCCCCGAGCAGCCAGCCGCGCTCGCTCGGCGGCGTGCAATTCCGCAGCGAGCTCGTCGTAGTCAAGGATCGGCATCGTCGCGTGAACGACGTTATCGATGTAGCTTGCGATCGCAGCACGGCGCCGGGATTGCGGCAACCTGGCGAGTCCGTACCGAAGCTCGTGCCAGACGATGACGGGGATCGCGATCTCATCCTCGTGCTCGACGAGCTTTCGCAGCACGCCCGGGCGTGGCTTCGGCTTGGTCGGCTCCGACACGACGTTCGTATCGAGGAGATACCGGATCACAGCTTGGTATCCCGGCCCGGGCTCTTGTCGCGAACCCCCGCGAACACTTCGTCGGGATCGATGTCCAGGTCTGCAACGGAGAATTCCGCTCGGAAGTCGTTCAAGGCTTTCGAGAATGAGTGCGACCGGGCAAGGAACCGCTCGTATTGCTCCAAGCCGATCAACACCGCAACCCCCTCTCCTCGGCGCGTCAGTTCGACAGCTTCTCCGGCTTCCGCGTCGCGAATCAGTTGCGGCAAATTGCTTCGGGCATCAGCGATTGAATGTTTCTTTGACACGAGTCACCTCTTGTACATGTCGATGTACATCTTATGAGACTTGCCGTTCCGCGTCAATAGTCCGCCCGGGGCGTCATTCCTCCCCACACCCCCGCGTCATTTCGCACCACCTCCTCCAACCCTCCTCTCACAAATCCCAATGGCACACCCCTTTCTCTACTCCGGCCTCATCAGTACATCGGAGGCGATATGAGACGACTCATGGTTGGCGTAGTGGCTGTTCTTCTATTCACCGGAATTGCGGAGGCGCAGAGGCGGCCGGGAGACGGGCGACCGTCAGCTTCACCGGCGGCGGCTGGCGATGCGCTGACCGGGCTCACGGCGGCGCAGCGAACGCTCTTCACGGACGGTCAGAAAGACTTCAGCGAAGAGGAGACGGTGAGCGATGGGCTGGGTCCCGTCTTCAACGAACGATCCTGCGCGGCGTGTCACAGCGTTCCCGCGACCGGCGGCGGCAGCAGGCGCGCCGTCACACGATTCTCGACGCGGACGAACGGCGTCTACGATCCACTGACCGCACTCGGCGGCTCGCTCAGGCAGGATCACGCCATCGGACTGCCGGACGGATCGCCCCACATCTTCCGTCCGGAGATCGTACCGGCGCTGGCGACGATCATCGTCCGCCGCCGCACGACGCCGCTGTTCGGGCTCGGCTTCGTCGACGCCACAGCGGACGCCGACTTCATCGCGTTGGCGGCCACGCAGGCCAGCCGAGGAGATGGCGTGACAGGGCGCGTCAACATGGTCGACAACATCCGCGCCGGCATGAAGACCGCCGGCAAGTTCGGATGGAAAGCGCAGGTGCCGTCGCTCTTCCAGTTCTCCGGCGACGCTTACGTAAACGAGATGGGCATCACCACGCCCGACTTTCCGAACGAGAATTGTCCGCAGGGAAACTGCGCGGAGCTGTCGTTCAACCCCGTGCCCGGCATCAACGACGACGGATCGGGGCCGGTTCTCCTCACCAACTTCATGACCCTGCTGGCCGCACCGCCGCGCGCGACGCAGAATCGCGACACGGACGACGGCGAGGCGACGTTCGAGCAGATCGGCTGCACGGCGTGTCATGTGGCCACGCTGCACACGGGATCGAGTCCGATCGCCGCGCTCGATCGGAAGACCTATCACCCCTACTCCGATTTCCTCATCCACGACATGGGCGCCCTCGGCGACGATCTCGAAATGGGCGACTCGACCGGCAAGGAGATGCGCACCGCGCCGCTGTGGGGCCTGCGCTTCATCACCACGTATCTCCATGACGGCCGCGCCAACACGCTCGATCAAGCCATCCTCGCGCACGACGGCGAAGCGCGCGCCGCACGCGATCGATTCGCCAATCTCAATGCGACGGTCAAAGCGAAGTTGATGGCCTTTTTGAATTCGCTGTAGGACTACGGTGCGACGTCGGTCCCACGCAACCACGCCGGAGGCGTTTCGGAGATTAGCCGGTGGCAAGCGCTGATAGGCGCGCAGCCACCGGATCACCCGATCCCCCTCGAATCGCACCCCGGCGGGGTGCCGGAAATCCGCGACCTCTCCGAGGTCGGATTTTGATCGCGCGTATTTGATCCGGTGGCTGCGCGCCTTTGGCGCTTGCCACCGGCTAATTTCCTTCACGCCTCCGGCGTGGGTTTAGATGCGCCTCCGCAGGTTGTCCAGCGCCCACGCCCCCGGCCCGGTCGCGGCGAGGTAGAGAAACAGCCAGCAGTACAGAATCGCCGGCTCTCCTCCGTTCGCCGCGGGCCAGAAACCGTTGTGGGCGTGGCCGATGAAGTAAGCAAACGCCATCAGGCCACTGCAGAGAAACGCCGCGCTTCGCGTAAAGAGGCCGACGGCGATGAGCGCGCCGCCAATGAGCTCGATCGGGCCGGCGGACCAGATCAGCGCCTTCGGCACACCCGGCGGGATGCCGCCGAATGCGCCGAACAGTTTCTGTGCGCCGTGACACGCGAACATGATCCCCGCCAGGATCCGGGTGACGCCGAGAATCCTCGGCGCCTGCGCTCGGAATCGATCGATCGCGTTCATGCGAGTACTCCCGCCAGGTACGCGTCCAGCTGGTCGAACGTTCCGCTGAATCCGCCCTGCATGCTCTTGTGGTTGGCTTTGTAAGTGGCCCGCTCTTCTTCGGTCGCCGCGTAGGCGCCTCCGCGGAGCGTGATCGTCGTTTTTCCGTCGCGCTCGGTCAGCGTCAGCGTATTGATCATCTCCAGCGGCCAGTTCGGCGCCATCGGATGCCGCGTCACACCACCGTTTGCGTCCGAGAACGAGACGATGAAAACCATCCGCTCCGGCGGCGTGATCTCGCGATAGACGAACCGGCCCCACATCTCCGCGCCGTCCGGTCCGCGCATGCCGTAATGGAACATGCCGCCGGGACGAAGATCGACCTTCGTCGACACCATCGTGAATCCCTTCGGTCCCCACCATTGCGCCAACCGCTCCGGCTCGGTCCAGGCCTTGAACACCAGATCGCGCGGCGCATCGAACTCGCGGCTGATGACGAAGTCGCCGGCATGCTCGTCGGCCACCTTCGGCAGATGCGTTTCCAGCCTGCCGAGGGTCTGATTCAGGCCTTCCACCGCTCCGAACTCCTCGGCCACCTTGTTCCGCAGCTCCGCGGATTCGAAGAGCATCTGCACGGTCAGTCTGGTCTTGTCGCCCTGCGCTTCAAACGTCACCGTCGCATGAAACAGCGGGCCAGACACGTGGTCGTAAACCAGACGCTCCGGCCGAACCACCTCGCGGTAGATGATCCTGTTCTTGTAATCAGTCCCGTCGGGGCCGTGCATGATGAAGTCCCACTCGCCGCCGGGACGAACGTCCATCGAATGGATGGTGTTAGTGAACCCGTTCGGGCCCCACCACTGCGCGATGTGTTGAGGATCCGTCCAGGCCTCGAAAACCAGCTCCCGAGTAGCATCGAAAATCCGGGTCGCGATGATGGAGCGATCCGTGTCGATTTCATTTTTTAGCGTGCTTGCGTTCATGCTTCTTCTCCTTCTTCTTTTTCAATTCGCGCAGGTATTCGTCCAGTCGGTCGAAACTCTGGTCCCAGAAACGGCGGTAGTGCTCGAGCCAGTCGGAGACCTCTTTCAGCCGCGCCCCTTCCAGGCTGCACGGGCGCCACTGCGCATCGCGGCTGCGCGTGATCAGGCCGGCGCGCTCGAGCACCTTCAGGTGTTTCGAAACGGCCGGCAGGCTCATGTCGAACGGCTCGGCGAGATCGGTGACCGAGACCGCGCCCGATGAGAGACGGGCCAGGATGGCCCGGCGGGTCGGATCGGCCAGGGCGGCGAAGGTGGTGCTGAGGTGGTCGGCGGGCATGCGTATTAAACCGATCAGTTAATTAGCTCGATGGTTAAATACACTCCTCGAACAGGCCTGTCAAGAAGAATCTTCGGGGTAGGGATTCGACGCCCTCCTTTCCCTCCTCTGTGGAGGGAGTTTCATCGCATGCGGCTGCTCATCGTCGAGGATGACGAGAAGCTTCAGGATCTCATTCGAACGATCCTCGCGCGCGACGTGACGTCGATCGATGTCTCGTCCGATGGAGAGGATGCGATCGACAAGCTGGAGAAAAATCGCTACGACGTCGTCATCCTCGACCTGATGCTGCCGAAGAAGAACGGACTGCTCGTCGCCGACGCGATCTACGCGCTTGCGGACAAGCCGCGGCTCATCGTCCTCTCCGGAATCGCCCGCTACGTCAGCGAGCGCCTTCCCGCCGGCACGCTGGTGCTGCAGAAGCCCTACGAGATCGACAAGCTGGCGGAAGTCGTTCGCGGCCTCCTGTAAGAAAAACCCTCCGCCGCCGACTACCTCGTTCGGAGGGACACTACGGCTGATGTCGCAGGATGCGCTGTACAACGAGGCGGCGGGTGTCTTTGGCGCCGCGCTGGAACGGCTGGCTGGATCCTACGAGGCCGACCGCGACAAGCGTCTCGATCTGCTTCAGGACATCCACCTGGCCATCTGGCGCAGCTTCGAAGGATTCGCCGGCCACTGCTCGTTGCGAACGTGGGTCTATCGCGTGGCGCACAACGTGGCTGCCTCGCATGTCGTCCGGCACCGGCGGGCCAGCGCGCGGCCGTTGGTAAGCCTCGACGACGTCGACGATTTGCCGGCCGGCGGCGATTCCGAGGCCGCGCTCGATCATCAGCAGTCGCTCGGACGCCTTCGCGAATTCATCCAGCAACTGAATCCGCTCGAGCGGCAGGTCATCCTCCTCTATCTCGAAGGAACCGACGCCGCGGGGATCGCCGAGATCACCGGTATCTCCCCGGGCAACGTGGCCACAAAGATCCATCGCATCAAGAAAATTCTGGCCGGCCGCTTCGGAAAGGGAGAGCCCCATGGCCGATAACAACGATGACGTCGTCGCGCTCTGGCAGGCGCAGGGCTCCGACGGATTTCGCATAAGCACTGAGGAGATCCAGCGGAGGATCGAAACGATGAACCGCAAGTTACGCAGACGCACCATCGATGGCTATCTCATATGCGCCGTACTGACCGTCTTTTTCATCGGCTGGATGTTTGTCGAGACGAACGCGCTGCAAGCGGTGGGATCGATTCTCACGATCATCGGCGCCGGCTATCTGGCCTGGCAGATCCGCCAGAACCGGTTTCGTGCAGTTCTTACCGGCGATGTTCCTTTGCTGCAGCACCTCCGCGGCGAACTGGCGCGGCAACGCGATTTTCATTGGAGCGCGCTCTTCTGGCGGCGCATCATTCTCTTCGCGCCCGGACCACTGATCTTTTTGGCCGGCTTCGCGCAGGCGCATCCGGAGATCGGCGGCATGATCCGATTTGAAACCATCTCGTTCATCGTCATCGCCGTCGCCGCCATCCCGCTGAATCTCTGGATGGCGCGCCGCTATCAACGACAGATCGACGATCTCACGCAGCTTCAGGAGGAACAGTGAAAACATCAGTCAAGAGCATCGCAGTCGTCGTCACCCTCGTTCTTCTCGCCCACGCCGGCGCCGCCGCGGTGCTGTCGGACAAGGACATCCGGGCCATCCTGGCCGATCGCATCGATGAACAGCACCAGGGCGTAGCCATGGTCGTCGGCGTCATTGATCCCTCCGGCCGGCGGACGGTCGCATACGTGAAGAAGGGCGAAGGCGCCGCCGACGCGAATACGGTCTTCGAGATCGGCTCGGTGACCAAAGTCTTCACCGCGCTGCTCCTCGCCGACGCGGTGAAACGCGGCGAGGTCGCTCTCTCCGATCCCGTTTCCAAGTACCTGCCGCCGAACGTGAAGGTGCCGGAGCGCGGCGGAAAGAAGATCACGCTCGTCGATCTGGCCACGCACACCTCCGGGTTGCCGCGGATGCCCTCGAACTTTCATCCGAAGGATCCCTCCAATCCCTACGCCGATTACACCGTGGCACAGCTCTACGAGTTCCTTTCCGCCGTCGAGCTTTCCCGCGACATCGGCTCGACGTACGACTATTCGAACCTCGGCGGCGGACTTCTCGGCCACGCGCTGGCCCGCCGCGCCGGAACCGACTACGAGACGCTGGTTCGAACCCGGATTCTGGAGCCGCTGGGGATGAAGAGCACCGCCATCACGCTATCGCCGTCGATGAAGGAACGCCTCGTCCCCGGTCACGACGCCGCACTTCATCAGGTGGCGAACTGGGATCTCCCGACTCTGGCCGGCGCCGGCGCGCTGCGATCGACGGCCAACGATCTGCTGAACTTCCTCGCTGCAAACATCGGCCTCGAGAAGTCACCGCTGGCCGAACCGATGACGGCGATGATCGCCGCGCGCCGCCCCACCGGTACCCCAAACCTCGAAATCGCCCTCGGATGGCACATCTGGACGCACGACGGACACGAGATCATCTGGCACAACGGCGGCACCGGCGGCTACCGCACTTGGATCGGCTTCGAGCCGAAGAGCCGCATCGGCGTGGTCGTCCTTTCGAACACATCGACGAACGCCGGCGCCGACGACATCGGCCTCCATCTTCTCGATCCCGCCTTCCCACTCCTTCAGGCGCCGAAACAGCGCAAGGAGGTGAAGGTGGACGCCGCCGTCCTCGACAAATACACCGGCCGCTACCAGCTCGCTCCGACTTTCATCCTCACCATCACCCGCGAAGGCAACCAGCTCTACGCCCAGGCCACGAACCAGCCCCGCTTCGAAATCTTCGCCGAAAGCGAGCGCGAGTTCTTCCTGAAGGTGGTCGACGCGCAACTCACATTCGTCGTCGACGCGAACGGACGCGCAACGAGCATCGTGCTGCATCAGAACGGAGGAAACGCGCCGGGGAATCGGATTGAGTGAGGCAGCACAACGGAGCGCTGGCGTCCCGCCGGCTGGCTCGGCGGCGTCCTCGCCGCCGAGACGGCATGACACAAATATTTGCTAGTAACCCCGGCGGCGCGGACGCCGCCGGGCCAGCCGCCGAGACGGGCGGCGCTCCGCGGTTTATCCACTAATGCGCGCCGAAGCCAGGACCCCGGCGACAGTCGCAGTCAGCATCGCCGCATCCATCGGCTTCTTGAGATAGGCGTCGAAGCCTGCCGCCAATACGCGCGCTCGATCTTCCTGCCCGCGATACGCCGTTGCGGCGATTGCAGGAGTCCGGCGGCCGGCAAGCGCATCGCGTTTGCGGATTTCGGCGATCAGGGCGTAGCCGTCGACGTCGGGCATACCGATGTCGGCGACGATGATGTCGATCGGATTGCGCTCCAGCGCATCGAGCGCTTCTTTTGCCGACGAGGCGATGGTGGTCTCGGCGCCGGCGCTGGCGAAAATCACGCCGGCCAGCTCGCGGGCGTCGGGCTGGTCGTCGACGAAGAGAATGCGCACGCCCGCCAGTTCGGCGTTCACCTTGCGGTTGGTAGCGCCGACGAAGCTGGTCGACGTCGCCACCGAGGGGAGCTCGACGATGAAACGCGCACCCTGGTCGACGCCGTCGCTGAAGGCCGACACCGTTCCGCCGTGGCCTTCGACGAGATAGCGAACGATGGCCAGACCGAGGCCGAGGCCGCCGTGCACGCGCGTCGTCGACGCATCGGCTTGGCGGAAGGGCTCGAAGACGTGCGCCAGAAACTCGCGAGCGATCCCGCGGCCGGTATCGGTCACGATCAGCCGGACGGTGCCCGGCGTGTTCTCCAGCGACACGGTCACGCGCCCGCCCGCAGGCGTGAACTTGATGGCGTTCGTCAGGAGGTTCCAGATCACCTGGCGCAACCGGTTCTCGTCGCCGAGGACGGTGACGGCGGTGGTGGTATCAGGCGCGATCAGCTCGATGCGCTTCGCGGCCGCAGCCACACGCACGGCCGTCAGCGAATCGGCCACCAGCTGACCGATCGAGACTGGCTGGACGTCGAGACGGAGCTTGCCGGTGGTGACGCGCGAGAGATCGAGCACGTCATCGATCAGCTGCGCCTGCGCCAGCGCGCCGGCGCGGATGCTCTCCACGCCGCGCAGCATCTCCTCCTGCGAGACGTCGTCGCGGCTGAGGATGCCCGACCACCCGAGGATGATCGTGAGGGGCGTGCTCAACTCGTGGGAGAGAATCGCCAGGAACTCGTCCTTCGCCAGGTTGGCCTTCTGCGCATCGTCGTAGAGACGCGCATGCTCGATGGCCATCGCCGCGCGGCGCGCCACGTCTTCGACGACGCGCCGGTCGCGCTCCGCCAGCACGCGCTTCGAATGACTCATGGCCAGCGTGAGCGCACCCAGCGGCCGGTCGCTGGAAACGACCACGAGCGGCACGATCAGCGCGGAGCGAATACCGCTTGCGTGCAGCGGATTGGCCGCATCGATGTGCTCGAGCAATCGCGGCGTACCGCTGACGACGACTTCGCGAACGAGATCGGCGAACAAGCCCGCATCGCCGTCATGCATAGCCGCGAGCCGTTCGCAGTTGTCTCCGGTCGTGCGCAGATCGACGAAACACGAATCCGCCAGCAGCGGAACCGTCATCCCGGCCACGCGCGCAAGCGTGGCGTGATACTCGAGTGACGACGCCAGAACCGCGCTGGCCTCGGCCATGAACGTGGCGATGCGCTCGGCGCGCTTGCGCTCGGTGACGTCGAGCATGGCCCCGATCATCCGGATCGGCGTCCCATCCTCCGACCGGGCGATGTACCCCCGATCGAGCACCTCGGTGAAGCTGCCGTCGGCGCGCTCGAAACGATACTCGTCGGTCCACGACGAGCCGCCCTTCTCGATGATGCCGTTGATGCCATTGACCACGCGCTCGCGATCGTCGGGGTGCAGATGGCTGTCCCACCACTGCAGCCGGTTGTCGATCTGAGCGGGCGCGTAGCCGAACATCGTCTGCAACGCGTCGTTCCAGACGATCGTCCCGTGCTCGGCATCCCAGTCCCAGATCACGTCGTTCGTCGCCTGCGCAACGAGCGCGTATCGCTCGTGCGCGCGGCGAACGTCATCGGCCGCTTCCTCGATGCCGCGCCGCTCGGTGATGTCTTCGACTACGGCGATGGCGACGTTCTCATCACGCAGCCTCGTCACCGTGACCCGTCCCCACACCTCGGCGCCGCTCTTGTGCCGATAACGCTTGTCGATGGTGTAGCGCGTGCGCGTTCCGGCGAGTAGTTCCTGGAAGGACGCCTCGTCGTGCGTGACGTCCGCGTCCGCCAGCTCATCGTTCGCATAGCCAAGGAGCTCGCAGAACGCGCTGTTAGCGGTGACGATGCGCCGATCCGAATCGAGCACGACGATCCCAACGCCTGCGCCTTCCAGCGCAGCAGCGAGGAGATCTTTCGTTGGGTCGATGGTCACCGGGCGATTATGCATCCGCCGGGGCGAAGACTCACGGAAGCACAGACAGGAGTGTCTGTGCCACATTGGCCCTGGTTTTTTTGAAGGATCAGTGTGTCTGGACAAGAAACCCGGAACGATGTGGCACAGACACTCTTGTCTGTGCTGTTTGTTATCGCGCGGCCTCCGCCAGCAGCAACGCCGCGGCCGAGGCGGAGAAGACGGAGTAATCCAGCGGCGACTTGATCCCTCCCGAGATGGCCATGGCGATGCCGAAGACCGCCAGGAGGATCGCGCTGGCGAGCGCGGTCCATCGCAGCCGGAAGCCCACGATCAGAGCGATGCCGAGGGTGGTCTCGGCAATCGTGGCGGCGACGGCGAGGAAGGGATACATCGCCGCCGGCAGAAACGAATTCACTTCGCCGGTGTAGCGGATGAACTCCGCGAACGGATGCGGCCCGCGGTCGTGCCACAGGCCGAAGCGGGCGGCGACGGCGGAGAGAAAGGCGCATCCGAGCGCGAGGCGCGCGTAGAGGATGGCGAAGCGCTTCATCGTCATTTCAACACCGCCGGCGTGAGGTTGTGCTCTTCGCAGTAGCGGAGATAGATCTGATGAAGCGACGAGGCGGTATCGCGGCGCAGAACCTGATCGTCGTCGCCGAGGTACTCCATCGCGCCGAAAGAGGTGATATGGACGATGACCGGCTCGTCGCCGACGGCCATCCACGAATCGACGTTGCCGGCCGGCTCGTAGACGTAAGCGCCCGGACCGGCAATCTCGCCCGTCTCGATGAGCTTGCGCGAGCCGGCGATGTTGAAGCCATGGACCTCGCCGAGGTGACGATGGCGCGGAACGACCGTGCCGGGATCGAGACGGAGCAGCAGAACGCGGCCGCGATCGTTGGAGAGAAAACGAAGCGGCTTGAAAGACTCGCCCGGGCCGAGCGGGATCCAGGGAATCGATTCGGGATCGAGAAGCTGTGAGTTGTAGTTCATGGGTGTCATCTTCGCTCGTTCAACGGCTCTTAAAAAGATCCAGAATTGACAAAAATTACTGGTCCAAGTTCACTGGCCGCGTGGATCTGCACGTTCATCTCGAAGGCCGCGAAAATCTCGCGCGACAGATCTACGCGCAACTGCGCGACGCCATCTTCAGCGGCCGTCTACGGCGAGGCGACCGCCTCCCGCCGACGCGCCTGCTGGCGACACGGCTCGACGTCTCGCGCAACACGGTGAGCCTTGCCTACGAATGGCTGGCATCGGAGGGCCTTCTCGCCGGACGCAGTGGCGCAGGAAGTTTTGTTGAAGGCGATCCCGTCGCGCGTTCGCCGCAGACGCGCACCGGCGCAGCCACCCGGCATCGTGCGGTGTGGGATGCCATCGATGCTCCCACCCCTCGCCAGCATTCTCCGCGTTTCGACTTCGGCGTCGGCATGCCGGATGCGGCGCTCTTTCCGTACGACACCTGGCGCCGGTTGCTGGCGCGGCAGATCCGGCCGTCGCTGTTGAACACGGACTACGGCGATCCGGCCGGCCATCCGAAGCTGCGCGCGGCCATCGCGCGTTACGTTGCGGTCAGCCGCGGCGTGAATGCCGGCACGGACGACGTCCTGATCACGAATGGTGCACAGCAGGCGTTCGATCTCATCGCCCGCGTGCTGATCGAGCCGGGCATGCGCGTGGCCGTCGAAGAGCCCGGCTATCCGCCGCCACGCCTTCTCTTCGAGTCGCTCGGCGCGCGCGTCTCCGCCATTCCGGTTGACGCCTCGGGGCTCGACGTCGCGGCGCTGCCCGACGATGTGCGACTGGTCTACGTGACTCCATCCCACCAGTTCCCGCTCGGGATGCCGATGTCGCACGCGCGACGAACCGCTCTGCTGGCGTGGGCCGAGCGGCGCAACGCCGTGATCATCGAAGACGACTACGACAGCGAGTTCCGTTTCGGCGGCCGGCCGCTGGAAACGCTCCAGGCCATCGATCGCAGCGGCCGCGTGATCTACGTGGGCTCCTTCTCGAAGTCGCTCCTACCCGCGTTGCGACTCGGGTTCGTCATCGCCCCGCCGTCGCTGCGAGCTCCGCTGCACGCCGCAAGCTACGTCGCCGGCTGGTACGCGCAATGGCCCGCGCAAGCGGCACTGGCGTCGATGATCGAGAAAGGCCTGCTCGCTCGCCACGTCCGTAAGATGCGCCGCGTCTACGCCGACCGCCACGATCGCATCCTGCGAACGCTGACAACCGATTTCAGCAAATGGCTGGTCCCGATTCCCTCGGTGACCGGGATGCATCTCGCCGCCACGCTCCGCAAGCGCAGTGTTCGACTCGAGCGCCAGTTAGCCGAACGCGCTCTCGAAGAGGGAGTCGCCTTCGACCGGCTATCAAACTACTGCGCCGATCGACCTCAGGCCGGCGTCGTCCTCGGGTACGGCGGGATTGCATCATTGAAGATCGATGAAGGGCTGCGCCGGCTGCACGCGTGTTTCGTCAAGACCTATTCACGGAGCGGCTAGCCGATTCCAGCACCACTCCTCCGACGCCGGTTTCCCCGCGATCGCTCCCTCGGTTCGCGCGCAGAGACGCGCTCCGTCGCGCCAGTAGATGATCCGGCGCGGAAAGACGTGATCGGGATTCTCGAACACGACGCGGTTGGCGGTCGCGGAGACGAGCGGGAATGGCGTTTCCGGTCTGGCGCGCGGCATGGCCAGGTAGACGAGCTTCCCGTCGCGTTTCTCGATGCGCAGGAACTCGAACGAGGTCATGCCGTTCGCCAGCACGTCCTCGTGCATGCCAACCATCAGGTCGCCATTGCCTCGGGTCCAGTGCTCCTCCATCCGAACGCCGTCGTGCTCCGAGCCCCACGCGCCGGACATCCACTCCGGCATCGTCTGCGAAAACGCGGAGCCGGCAACGAGAACGAAAAGCGCGGCGAACAACGTCTGTCTCATCCCTCGTGATCCTCGAAATGCGTGAGCTTGCGGAACTCCTGGTAGCGCTCGTAAACATCATTCAGTGTGATCTCGCGCAGGCGGTCGAGTGAGAACTTTTCGACGGTGAACGAGGCCAGCACGCTGCCGAAGATGATGGCGCGGCGCAGATCGCGGTCGCTCACTTCGGCGCGGGAGGTGAGGTATCCGAGGAAACCGCCGGCGAACGTGTCGCCCGCGCCGGTGGGATCGAAGACCTCTTCGAGTGGATAGGCCGGCGCGGTAAAGACGGCGTCGGACGTGATCATCATGACGCCGTACTCGCCGCGCTTGACGACGAGCGTTTTCGGCCCGAGGGCCAGAATCTGCCGCGCGCCCTTGATGAGGTTTGCTTCTTCCGTGTACTGCCGCACCTCGGCCTCGTTGATGACGACGAGGTCGACTTCGCGAAGGATGCGCGTCAGCGATTCCTTCGCCGTAGCGATCCAGAGATTCATGGTGTCGAGCGCGACGAGCCGCGGACGGCGGCACTGCCGCAGCACGTCCATCTGCAGATCGGGCTGGATGTTGGCCAGGAAGAGCACGTCCGGATTGCGATGCTTCTCGCTCAGCTGCGGTTTGAAATCGGCGAAGACATTGAGCTGCGTGTCGCGCGTCTTGGCAACGTTGAGATCGAACCCGTATTCGCCGCTCCAGAAAAACGTCTTGGCTCCGGCGACGCGCTGCAATCCGTCGAGATTGATCTTCCGTCCGCCAAAGATCGCCAGATCGTCCTCGGAAAAATCATCGCCGACGACCGCCACCAGATCGACCTCGGAGAAAAACGACGCAGCGACGGAGAAGTACGTCGCCGACCCGCCGATGCAGCGGTCAACTTTCCCAAACGGAGTCTCGATCGCGTCAAACGCGACACTGCCAACAACGAGGATGCTCATGGAATCTCCCTGCGCAGGTTGCGCGCGCGGAGAGTAGCGGGATTGGAGGATGGGGGCAACACGCGATCAGGCGACGGAGCGCTGGCGTCCGCGCCGGCTGGCCCGGCGTCGTCCCGACGCCGAACCGGCAAGACCCACACATTCGCTGCTAACCCGGCGGCGAGGACGCCGCCGATCCAGCCGGCGCGACGCCAGCGCTCCGCTCGGGCAGATTAGAGGTACTTCCCAATGATCGGCGCCAGATGCATCTTCACTTTCTCCGGGATCGCCGCCTTCTGCGTGATGATCGCGTACTGCAGCGCGCTGGCGCAGACGCAATCGCGCGTGCGCGCGGCGGCGGGGACGATCGAGGTGCGAAGGATCTTCTGGGCGGTCTCGGCGTTCTTGGCGAGATAGGCGAGCACTGTTTCGACGGTCACGTCGTCGTGCGTTTCGTGCCAGCAGTCGTAGTCGGTGACCAGAGCCATCGTCGCGTAGCAGATCTCGGCTTCGCGGGCGAGTTTGGCTTCCTGCAGGTTGGTCATGCCGATGACGTCGGCGCCCCAGGAGCGGTAGAGATTCGACTCGGCGCGCGTGGAGAACTGCGGACCTTCCATGCAGATGTAGATGCCGCCGTCGTGGACGGTCGCGCCGGCCGCGCGCGCGGCGGCACTCATCGTCGATGACAATGCCGTGCAGATCGGATCGGCGAAGCCGACATGCGCGACCAAGCCGTTGCCGAAGAACGTGTCGGGACGATGGCGCGTGCGATCGATGAATTGGTGCGGAAAGACGATGTCGGTCGGCGCGTACTCCTCTTTCAATGATCCAACGGCGCTGGCCGAAAGGATCGTGTGCGCGCCCAGGAGCTTGAAGCCGAAGATGTTGGCGCGATAGTTCAACTCGCTCGGTGAGAGGCGGTGGCCGCGTCCGTGGCGCGAGAGGAAGGCCACGCGCACGCCGTCGATCTCGCCGATGATGTAAGCATCGGAGGGATCGCCGAAGGGCGTCTCGACTTTGCGCTCGTCGAGAACGGTCAGCCCGTCCATCTGGTAGAGGCCCGATCCTCCGATGATGCCAATCGTTGCGTCGTTCATTGCGTGCTCCGTGACATTCCGAATCGCTTCAGTGACTCGTCGATGGCCTGTGCCACGCGAATGGCCAGCTCCACCGCCGCCAGGCCGTCTTCGCCGCCGACGAGCGGAAGCGCTCGCGTGGCCACGCATTCGAGGAACGCCTCCAGCTCGGCGCGCAGCGGTTCTTTCTTCGTCACGTTCAGATCGATGGGAACGATTGATTTTCCGTCGAGACGAAAGCCCTTCACTTCCTGCTCTTTCGTGTCGATGGAGATGTAGGCCTCTCTGCTGAAGAAGCGGATCTTGCGGACGCGATCCTGCGAGACGCGGCTGGCCGTGAGATTGGCCACGGCGCCGTTCTCGAATTCGAGTCGGACGTTGGCGATGTCGACATTCTCCGTGAGCACGGCCACGCCGACGGCGCGGACATCGACCACGCGCTGACCGAGGAGCGAGAGCACGAGGTTGAGATCGTGGATCATCAGGTCCAGCAGAACGTCGATGTCCAGCGACCTGCCCACGAAGACCCCGAGTCGCTCGGCTTCGACGAAACGGGCACTGTGCAGCAGCGGCGCGACGGCGGTGATGGCCGGGTTGTAGCGCTCGACGTGGCCGACCTGAATGATGCGTTCGTGTGAAGCCGCCAGATCGATCAGCCGCTGCGCTTCTTCGACCGAGGGAGTGATCGGCTTCTCGACCATCACGTCGCAGCCGGCTTCGAGCAGCTCGCGGGCGACGTCGAAGTGCGTCGTGGTCGGCGTGGCGATGACCGCGCAATCAACCTCGGACGCGAGCGCGCTAACCGACTCGAATCGTTTCAGGCCGAGGTTCTGCGACACCTCGGCGGCGATGTCGTCATTCGTCTCGACGAAACCGGCAACGTTCGCTTCCGGCATCTCGGTGAGAATGCGCGCGTGCAACCGCCCGAGGTAGCCGGTGCCGACGACACCGACGCGGACGGCAGGGGATGAAGCAGGGACGAGGGACGAGGGATTAGTCATCGCAAGCCTGGGACTATGTGGCACAGACACTCTTGTCTGTGCTCAAGCCAGACTCTCCTTGCTGTTGATGGCTTGCACAGACAAGAGTGTCTGAGCCACATCGGTCTCCCGATCATCGAATGATGCCCCGCTTCGATTCGCGTACGAATTCGACCAGGTATCGCGCCTCGGGGAAGAGGCCGACCTCTTCTTCGATCTTCTGCAGAGCGGCGTCGAGATTCAGTTTCGAGCGCACCAGGATCCGGTACGCGCGTTCGAGCGCATCGACGGTCTCGTCGGAGAATCCTTTGCGCTGCAGGCCGATGGTGTTGATGCCGTAGGAGCGGTTGTCGCGCTTGGCCACCGTCTTGGCGTACGGCATCACGTCCTGCGTGATCATCGAGCCGCCGCCGATGAAGGCGTGCTCGCCGACGCGGCAGAACTGATGCACCGCGCTGAACGCGCCGATGGTGGCGAAGTCGGCGATCTCGACGTGGCCGGCCAGCGTGGCGTTGTTGGCGAAGATCGTGTGCGAGCCGACGTGGCAATCGTGCGCCACGTGCGAGTAGGCCATGAAAAAGTTCTCGTTGCCGATGGTGGTCTTGCCACCGCCGCCGGTGGTGCCGCGGTTGATGGTGACGAACTCGCGGAAGACGTTGTC
>Ga0157378_10000877_pt1 | contig 27762 bp, 18 predicted proteins | sample M65metaG_FD_115309 | JGI IMG/M metagenome (GOLD analysis project Ga0157378, IMG submission 115309) | Miscanthus rhizosphere microbial communities from Kellogg Biological Station, Michigan, USA - M6-5 metaG | ecosystem: Host-associated > Plants > Roots > Rhizosphere > Soil | place: USA: Michigan... | reverse complement strand
GCTGTATCGCTAAAGAGACATCCATTGGTGTCGCTTACGTGAAATTCATAAGCGTTAGCAAACAATGTATCAAAACTATTGGTGGTCCTATGAGGTCCCGATGCAAGCCAAAAGGAATAGGGTGGGGTTCCTCCGCTTGCATAGACATTTATTGCACCGTCTATTCTCCCAAAACATGAGGCACGAACTGTGGCCGCAGTAGCTGTCACGCTCGATGAAGGCTGGCTTATGGCGACGGAATCAGCTCCCGCACAACCGTAATCATCCCTCACATGTATTGTATAAATGCCTGCATATAGGCTGTCAAATATGCCTGACGTAGAAAACGGACCCGCACCCATCGCAAACTGAAACGGAGGCATCCCTGAAGTCCCTGTTGCAGATATCTTACCATCATGCCCCAAGTAACAACGAACATCAACCTTCGCAAGCGACGCATTGAGATTCGCATCAACGATTTCGGTCACGCTTTGAGTATCTGAACAACCGTTTGCAATGAGTACAAATTTGTAGACAACCGTGCTGGGCATATCAATAGTATCAGTAAGAATTTCCGCAACTGAATCTATACCGCTTGTGCTTGAGTCGGCAACGCCAAAAACAGATGCGCGACTCCACGAGAAGATCGTTCCCGTGGTCGGGCTATTGGGCACGTAGCTAAACATCTCGTTGTTGCATATCGCAGCGGGAAACATAGGGCTGTTTAATCTCGGAATTGGCTTTACATCGAGCGTTACAGATTGGGTGTTCTTACATCCGTTTGCAAAGATTGTATCTATGTAAGTTACAATTGTAGTTGTCGAGTTAATACTCTGCAAGGTGTCATTCACATCACCTGTTCCGCTTTTTGCGGGATTTGTAATACCTGGAATGAGACCTCGGCTCCACGAAACTGTGGAACCAGGAATAGCACCAGCAGGTGTATACGAAACCGGCACTCCGCTGCATATGGCCGGCATAACCAAAAGGCCGCTCAAAGTTGGAGATGGCTTCACGGTAAATGTAAATGTGTCAGGAAGCCCAAAACAGCCACTCAATACAGGGCTAACGATAATTTCAGCGCTCATGGAATCAATATGGGATGTATCACTAGCGATAAAGCCAGGGATATCGCCGGAACCTCCGCCAGCCAGCCCTATGCTTGCATTGTTATTGGTCCAATTGTACATCGCTCCTGTCACTCCTGTGAAATGAATTAAATGCGATGAGTCGGCGTTACAAAGGGTTTGGTTTGCAATAGCCATACCTAGCATGTGCATCGGGTTGACAGTAATTTGAAAACTGTCCGGTGCTCCCGCGCATCCATCGGCCGATGGGGTCACAGTTATCATTGCGGTGATTGACGTGTATCCTGTGTCTACTAACAGTGCTGGATAAATGTTTCCCGTTCCCAGTGCAGCTATCCCTATTTCCGAATGGTTGTTTGTCCAGGTGAAGGTGGACCAAGGAATCGACGAAATGAATGAAACTGAATCAGAGAAGGTACCGTTACACTTCATCTGATTCGAATCATGGATCATCGAGGGTAGAGATTTTACAACAACCTGTACAGTGTCTGAGTATAGGTAGCATTGAATTGTATCTCTTTGTGAATTTGCAATGGGAAATGAGAATGAATCTAAACGGCCTAAGTAATAATATCCACTCGTTCTTGCATTCAATGTTTGCAAAGTGTCCGCAACTAAAACTCCGACCCCCACCTTCATCCATTGATACTTAAGCGCATTTGGTGCCGATGTAACGCGTGATGAATCCCCAAAGCAAAATGTTGTTGTATCTAATGCGATAACATGGGGCCTATGTTTACGTGCGCATGGGTCATGGGTGGTTACATTAGTTGGGTTGCCTAATTCATCATATGCAAGGATGGCTTCTGAGCTGTCAATCTCCATTTCGTAATTCAGTCGACCAATAGCATCGTAATTTCTGATGATGGACTGGGCATTAACGGTGGTCCAAGAAACACCCGCTAACAGTACCAATAATATTTTTTTCTTCACAGGTTTCAGATTTTAATGCCTAGTGTGAAAATGGTATCTCTTTTAAGATTAAAACAACATAACAATTCTGATTTAGTGATTCCGCAGTCTTTGAAGCGAGCTCTATGGAATTTTCTGCCAACTGCTGGCTCCGGGAAATATATTCACGTGCAGGTTCTTGCGGACTTTGATCGCAGTGCCAGTTTAAGTAATGATATGATGAGCCCCAAAATTGGTATGCATAAATGAGTTCACCATCTTTATTTGTCAGAATATCACCGCCTAATACGGCAACATTCTTGCCTCTTATCAGCTTTACAACATCTAACGCATCAGAGACGCCCAAAGCATATTCGCTACTGCCGGGGTTAATTTCCGACACCCGCAACCCTTTCTTTATAATATATTTATAATAATTAGTCATCAAAAATCAATAATTATAGGTTCACCAGGCACGATGGGTTCACCTGGCATAAACAGACCATTCGGAGCTTCCAAGTCTGGGATATCTTCAGCTGGTATATTTTCAGTTCGTACAGGATCTTTCTTAAATAATCGGTGAGTGATTTCGCCATTAGCTTTCTTAACGTACTCTATCACTCCACTTCTCCCCTTAAGGATTGCCGGAACTCGCAACCACTCGTACCAATTACCGTCCTTGCCAATTTCGAGGGTCCATTTCCCCAATTTTGCCGCCAATTCGTCAATTTCCTTAGGGAAAGAATGGAAGATGTCATTCAAGTCATTCATTTGTGCTTCGACTTTGGACGAGTAGAAGGCGTTTTTGAAGAAGGAAATACCTAACGATTCTTCTGAACTTATTGTAGAAGATATTTTTACAATGTATTTGGTAATAAACCCCAATGCATCAGCGAAAAAACCTTCACCTGCGAACACTGCCCCATTGGCCTCTTCACATAGTCCGCTAGGGTCGGACAACGTAATCGGATCGCCAAGCGTATATGCATAGCTGTTTAGAGATAGGGGGGTTTTTAAAGATGGTGGATATATATCTTTGCTAAGAAAGCGTCCATGTACGGCAGTATCGAAATATCGGAATCTCACATAGTAAAGAGAGGGCGATTCTTTCTGCACACCATATTCTCCCATGAATGTAAAAGGCTGTTGGGTGGTTCCGATATGCCTCCAAACTCCTCCGGATGACAAATAAGTATAGGTGTCGGTAACAATGCCTGAGTCGTTACTTAGCGCTATCGTGTTATGCTGGGGATTAAAGTGATAATACAAAATATTCCCTGCGGAGTCAATACGAGCCAGAAGGCCAATTCCATAGATATTAATAGCCTTTGTTAAGCCAGCTTGTCTTTCCATCAGTGATTGTACCAAAGATGCTGTGTAGTCTAAAACGTAGTATGTAGTGACTCCGCTTTGTGTTCTCGAAATCCTATCGCCGAGGGCATTGTACAGATACGTAGCTGAAAACGTTGAGCCGGCAATTGACGTGAGCAGATTATCAACAGTGAAAGAATACGTGGTTAACCCGCTTAAATCAGTTTTGGTGTGAAGGTTGCCTGCACCATCGAATGAATACGGCAATCCCTGTGACGTGTGAACCTGATTGTTGTTTTCGAAAAGGTTGTCAATAGAAGATTCCCGAAGATGCTTTACATACGGGCCAGTTGGTGCTTCGAATACCCATTCGCCGTTTGAATTCAGTGTTAGAATGCTCTGTGCGATGATAGTTGTGCCCTTTATAGTCGTCTGGGTATCCAGCCTGCCTGCATTGTCATAACCATATTTACACACGATGCCATTAGGAAAATTGATCTGTTTGATCCTCAGACTTGGGTCGTATTGATAGGTTATGAAATGCCCAGACCACGACACGGTATCTATGAGATTGACTGCATTGATTGCGTAGTTAACTATAAAGCCGCCCGGATAAATCACCCGAATTTTGTTACCCGCACCATCGTACTTGTAGCTAACAGTATCGGAATACATGTCCACATACTTTTTTATGCGGTACGCACTGTCGTACAAAAAAGTGGTCGGCCCATTACCGTTATATGCCGACGTCATATGCCCGCCACGATCGTATCCGAAAGTGTCAATATCACCGGGAATATTTATTATGCGGACAAGCCTATTGTCCGCATCGTAAGTTTTCGTTATTGTCCCCGTTTCTTTGACATGTAGTGTTTCATTTCCCACTCTGTCATACCCGAAGCTGTCTGTATGGTTATTTTCATCAGTGTAACCTTTTAGCCTACGCGAGGAATCGTATCTAAAATACTGCGTTTTGCCGCGCGCATTTTTTACTGACAGTATTTGCTGATTTGAATCGTACGCAGCAAACGTTGGAGGAACCAAAGGGGTATGTACAGAATCTATCAAACCCGTCGGAGTCCGACCGTAACTTGTCGTCCTCCCCATCGGGTCAGTCGTTGCTGCAATTCTTCCAATTGGATCAAAAATGTTTCGAATGGAATCTCCCAATGCGTCCCTTCGCGAAGTAACACGGTTAAGACCATCGTAGGTAGAGGTGTGTACAATACCGACAGCATCGGTATCTGAGGTAATGTTGCTGGCAAAATCGTAGCCTATGTTATGAACTCCAAATGCATTCGAAACGGAAGCAAGACGGTTATGCTGATCATGTGCGTAAGCGACGCTACGGCCATTCGCACTAATGACCGAATCCATGTTGTCTCTCTGGTCATAAGCTATTATCGTATTGCTTCCACTCGCGTCGAGTATATTTGAGCATCGGTCTTTGGCATCATAAGTATATACCGTGGGATAGCCATTGCCGTCAATGAAAACCGTTCGGTTGTTGTCCTCATCGTAATAATACTGCACACTGTCTCCCATCGGGTACCTAATGCACATAAGATTGCCGACACTGTCGTAGCGATAGTAGGTTGTGTTTCCGTCTTCATTCGTGAATGATAGCAATCTTCCGGTGACGTCATGTGAATATGCCCGAATGCCGCTTGGCGAAATAATAGAATCAATGTCCCCGAATGAATTATAGAAATAGGAGACTAAACGATGGAGCCGGTCCGTAGAAGTTTGAAGCTGACCGTTTGAGTAATACGTAAAATGACGGGACGTTTGGTCTGGGAAAAAAATCCCAATTACATTGCTATGCGTATCGTACGCGAAGCTATCTTTCTGGGCAGACGCACTAAGTATAGCTGTCGGTCTACTAAAGGAATTGTATGATATCTGGGTAGTGGTGCTCAATGGCTGATTGACAAATAAGCAATTGCCTTTGCGGTCGTACTGACTATTGGTTATATTCCCTCTCGCATCTACTAGCGTGTCAGGATTGTTGTTGTAATCGTACTTAAAACTCGTCGTATGTCCCAGCTCGTCGCTGTCGTGGATCAACCGATAGTATTTGTCGTGATAGAAAGTTTCGGTAGCGCCGCCTGGATATGCAACCATCGCATATCCGGTGTCAAGCGGGTTATATGTGATGGTTGTCGTTTGATGCAAAGCATCCGTTTGTGCAACTACCTTGTTCTGCGAGTTGTAGACATTTTTAAGAAGCGTATCTCCACGGGCGGTAATGATTGCGAGTATTTTATGTTGCGCATCGTAAGTAAATGCTGATGCATGGTAATTTTGGTCGGTTGCAGAAACGAGCGTGTTTCCCGAATAACCATAAGAGACTGACCGCCCGAGAGAATCGGTGACAGAAGTAATGTTGGTGCCGGTATAACTAAACGATAATGCCCTGCCGCCTGGTGATCTGACGGACGCCAGCAGCAAGCCAGAGTATGTAAGTGTCGTGACATTGTTGTTTAGATCGGTAACGCTCGCGAGCCTATTATTGGAATTGAAAGAAAAGAGTTCTCCAGTTTTGAATTTCATGAAGAAGAGACCGGAGCTCGGATCACGGTATAAACTGTCATACATGCCGCCAAACAATGGGTATGCAATGTTGGAATTGGTCGGCGAGGGTATAAAAAAACTGGTGTGGCCGTCAGCATGGTGCGCGACCCAAAGCGTATCGGAGTAGTTAGTGATGTAGTAGTCGTAACTGTGAGACCACCCGTATCCTAAGGAGCTAGTCAGCCCGGCATTTACAGTGTTGTAATACCGGGTAAAATTGAGTTTGGAATTAATGCCAGGAAGGCTAAAATCCGTATGCGAATAGCCATAGGAGCCCGTTGCAATATCAATAGGTTCGGCTACCGGTGCGCTTGGGTAGCCAGCTTTTATTACGTAAGTGTTTATTGCAAGAAATTCATTTGTAGTTACGACAGTAGTGCCCAGAGTACTGTAGTTCTCACCGCAACTGTTTATAGCTTTAACCTTATAGTAATATGTTTGTCCGAATGTAAGCCCAGTTACATTAAAGGACGTGGTGGTTCCGACACCGTAGTTGTTATACAACATTGTAGAAAACGATGGATCAGTAGCCACATCAATGTAGTATCCAGTAGCTCCTGTATTGGTCCATCTCGCCTGAAAAGCGTTTGCTGTTATGTATGCCGCCAGCAAAGGAGTGGGGTTTGTAGGTAATACGCAACAAGCGCCGGTTGGAACGGCAATATAACCCGAATAGGAGCCAACCGAACAACTATTATAGGCGCGAACTCGATAATAGTACGTATTACCACACGAAAGCCCAGTAACATTTAATGAAGTAGCGAAGACCGTATAGTTATTGTAACCTCCAACGAAGCTGGTGAAACTACTATTTGATGACACATCAATGTAATAGCCAAGTGCGCCAGGCACACTGCTCCAACTGGCTACAAATGATGTTTGTGTTATTGTTCCCGGGTAATACGCTGATGGAGTCGTCGGACCGGAACAACAACTATTTGTAAATGCAGGAACTGTCGAAGAATTTCCACTTGAACCGCAACTATTACTCGCTCTTACTCGGTAATAATATGTTTGACCGCAAGCCAGCCCTGACACGTAATATGAATTGGTATTGCCGACAGCAAGATTATTTATGATATAGCCTGAAAAGGAAGAATTCGAAGATACGTCAAGAAAATAGCCACTCGCTCCTGACTGAAAAAACCAATTTGCAACAAAGGAAGTGGTAGTACTGCCACTTGGGCTGGTCGTAGATGGTGCAAATGGTGGTGAACATGCTGCGTTCTGGATGACTGTTAGAGTACAAATTCCGTGAATGCCATCATAAAAGTCCTCAATACTAACATGCCCAGTTCGCGCGGCGCCTGGATTGGGGTCCACAGTGTAATTAAATCCACCGGTTCCGCCTCCAACGTAGCTTACAAAATGTATCCAACTGTCAGGGAATTCCGGTAAGTTACTGCCACAGCCATCCCTATTTGACACATACCCTGTATAACTACCTCCAGTGGACGGAACGGATTGCGTTGTCGGACTAACTGCCCAACCCGGGATAGCACCTCCAACTACTATTGTATTTGACAGTCCACCTCCATACGGGGGAATCACCGCTCCCGACGGATAATAGGGATAGTGCATGTCATAGTGTATTGTGTAGGTCCCTGGCTCCCTGAAGGACATACTTACATTTGCCGTCGTGCATGAGCCCGCTCCCGGTAAACTAAAAGAAGACGGGCTAAAGAAGGCGATATAAGGCACGCCGGTCGCCGTCAAGGACGAACAGGGTCCAGAATAGGTAGTTGTACTTGAATTGATGCCTAAAAAGTAACTCGTCGGACTACATAGGAAGGAAGTTGGCGTGCCGTAACAAGAGGTTGAATAACCCATGTTCTTTAACGGGAAACCGTGGGTAACTGTAGCGTCAACAGATGTTGAGTTGGCGCCTGTTTCAGGACCACATAGTGGACAATACAGTACGTAAGGTGTGCCTGTAGAGGAGGTGCATATCTGCGCACTAGAATTTTTCCACGCAAGCAAGATAAGCAAGCCCCATAAATATGCCGAAAACTTGTTTTTCATAAAACTCAATTGGCTGTTCTTAAATTGTGAATCAACGCGCGCGCCCCTCTATTCTTCCCTGTTGCGACGACTAGTATTTTCGACGACTAGTATTTTCAATGTACTTGGTTCCTGAACTCGCATTTGTTTATTTAACAACAATCAGCAAATACATAGACGCAATTTTACACAAACCGTCGGATTTGAAACTCAAACATTTTCCGAATTGGCGATATTATTTTCTGAATGAGCCTACCGGCTACCATGAGTGGATTTAATGCATGGTAGCTTCTTCTTAAGTTCGCGGAAATAACTTTCGGAAACCTCAATCTCTGTGCCTTTGATGGTAACTGACGAGTTGTGCAGCTTATCTATTTTTTCTATATTCACACAGTATGATCTATGTACCCGGATCAATGCGGAGAATTCCATTTGCTCAAGAACGTGGTTAGAACTTGTCGTTACAGTGTAATAACTATCTGTTTTTTTTTCTTTAGATTCAAAATGAATCTTGGTATAGGGTCCGGGTCCACATGCTTCAAGGTATAAAATATCGTCGAGTAACAACTTAACTCTTACGTTATCTTTAATTAGTATAAAAACTGCATCGCCAACTCTTACAATAGGTCGCTTGGGAGAATTCTGAATTGCAAGCTCGACAGCATTCAATAGTGTGCTTTCTATGACTGGTTTTGTAATGTAGTTCTGAGGGATCGTTTTCTTAGCCTTCAAGAATAAACCTCGATCTTTAATTCGAGTAATAAAAATGATTGGAACCGGGCTCTGTTCCCTTATCTTCTCGGCGGTTGCTATACCGTCAAGCCGCCCCTTTAATTTTATGTCCATTAAGACTACGTCTGGCTCTTTGTTGCCGAAAGAAGCCAGACAATCGTCCCCATTGGTCACAATATCGGTAACAAAATAATCGTGTCTTTCCAGAATGGATCTCCAGCTCAATGCGGGGATCATCTCGTCTTCTACTATTAGAACTTTGAGCTTTTCCATGCCATAGGTCACTTAAACTTGATTGTCTGTATTGTACCAGAATTACTACTATCTATTTTCCAGGTACCTTCTAACTGTTTTACAAAATTTTCAACTAACGATAAACCTAACCCGGTCTTCTTTGTCCGGAACTCTTCATGATTCCACGGTTGGCAATTGTCCTTCAATATAAGCGTGTAGGCATCTTTTCGACTAAGATATATCTCTAGAACCGGGTTTGGCAAAGATAGGACTCCATATTTATAGACGTTTGTAACTAGTTCATTTATTACTAACCCCAAGGGTATGGCTTGATCAGTATTCAATTTGATGCCATTCACGTGAATTATGGTTTGCAAGCTACTGGGATCGTTACCAAAGGCAAGGCTGACATTAGTGACCAACGAAGGAATAAAGTCATTCATATCTATGCTGCCGTCATAGTCATCCTTATAAAGCAAGTCATGAATGATAGACATTGACTCAACCCTATTTCTGAGAGACTTCAACAAGTTAATTTGCCCAATCTCTTGTGTTTTGTCTGCTTGTAATACTAGAATACCATACAACGTCTGGTGGTTATTTTGCACTCGGTGATTTAGTTCTCTTAACAGAGTTTTAATCCTTCGATTTGCTCGCTGCAATAGAATGGCTGTCACAACTATTAGCAGCAAAATGATCGCCAGAAGAATGATGGTCAAATATTGGGTCTTGATACGTTGAGTTTGCGAGGACTCGATCTGTTTGTGAAATTGAATTTCATTTTCTTTTTGTTGAACATTAAATTGAGCGTTCAGGGTCGATATCTCTTTGCCGATGCGTTCATTTAATAAACTATCTTTCAGCGCAAAGCTCTTTCTCGCAAATGTGATTGCTGAATCTCCCCTTTTTAATTCCGAGTAAATGTCAAAGAGAACTAAGTTATTAGCTAAACGGTCCTGAAGTGGCGTATTTGAGCTACTTTTACTAGAGGCATCAATGGCTAGTTGCAATGCCTGTCTAGGATAGCCCTTTCTCAATAGCAGTTTAGCCAACGAATTGGAAGTTTCAATCAATCCTCCAGTGTCGTTGCATGATGTCTCAAAGATTAGGGCTTCTTTGAAATATCTCTCCGCACTATCCAAGTCTTGGAGTGACAGAAAACTCTTTCCAATATTATGTAGGGTAATCGCAATTTCTCTTTCGTCCTTGAGTTGCTTTTTAATTCTCAAAGCTTCGAAGTAGTTAACTAAAGACTTCTGAAAATTCCCGCTGTCGCGGTAAATATTGCCTATGTTGTTCAGCGCTAGTGCTATACTCCCGGAGTCTCTTCGTTCAAAGAAAATATTCAGAGCCTGGCTGTCATAGCGTAGTGCCTCACCATATTGTTTCAACTCCCTCTGTACGTCTGCGAGGCTCATGCGTACCGACGCGAGATCATCGGTATCATGCAAGGAATCGAGCATTGTGGCCGCCCGTATATCAACTTTATACGCCGCATCAAAATTCCCTTGAGTCTCGTACACAATGCCGGTATTCACAAGATTCTGTGCAATTTTTTTTTGCTCACCGAGGCTATCGAACAAGAATTGTGCGTCCAAGAAATACTGAATCGACGAGTCATACCTTCCTTTAGATTGATGTATGGAGGCAATCTCACTTGTTGCGATTGCCAGTCCCTCCATGTCTCGCAAATTTCTTGCCAACACGGCCGATTTCTGAACCATTTGCCAAGCCGATTCAATTTTCCCTCTTTGCAGTTCTATAGCCGAGATCAAGAGCATGCAATCTATATGCAACCGTTGTTCTGACAGTCTGGAAGCTATGGAATCTGCCTGACAAGCCCATCGGTATCTTGAATCTATATTGTACCGCTGGTCTTTGGCGCTCTTAAGCAAAGCTCTCACCCTCGCATCTTCATCCACATTTTCTTGCGGACCTCTACAAGTCAAAATGACAAGCAACAAAAAAGGTAATGCGCGTACTAGCATTTTCATGATTGTGGTGAGTTTCGGTGGACTAAAAATAAGAAACCCATCCGAAAAACCTCGGATGGGTTTCTTACGGTAATAGGAAAATTTAATTACCTGACGCCACCAGCGTATCAGTAACGTTCGTAACTGAATCAATTGTGGTCACAGAAAAGCTACTTTGGTAGTAGTCCGTTGCAGATACTTGTATACTCCACTGAGCAAAGGCATTTATGTCAGCATTGAAAATTCCATCCGCATCAGTATTACCAGAAAAAACAACATTTGAGTTTGTAACGATGACATAGGCATTCTGTATTATACTGCCGTTTTCGTCGACAACTCTGACAATGATAATCGGTCGATGATCGTCGCGATGCGCAACATGTGTCACTTTGGGCGGATCTGAGCGGTGGCTGACGTCTTTCTTATCTTTTTTACAACTGTATGCCAATAGGCTCCCTGCTGCTAAAAGCAGGATTATTGTTTTTTTCATTTTTTTTAAGTTTTTTTGATTTCGAAATAGGGAGGGTAACACGCGATCGACTTGCCTGTCCAGGAGCAGGCTAGGCGGCGGATAAAAATCCACATCGCGCAGGCATTATTTGCGGGGGAATAGAACCTGCGACTAGCAATCCAGTTGGCCTTTGAATGCCTATTCCCGAAGCACTCGTCTGAAGCCAGTTGCAGGTTCCCGGAGCTCTTAGGCGGTTACCGTTTTAGGACCTTTTGAACTCGACACAAAGCTCTATCCGATAGCCTGGTATAGGAAAAGTCTGAGTAATTTGTCGAGCGCTGTCGTATCCTGTCGTACAATTAATTTTGAAAAATGAATCGAAATAACGATCAAGAGAAGCTGAGGATAAGCAGTGAAAAGGTCGCTGTAATCAAACTAGCGTGTGGATTTTGGGAAGGAAGTTTCTCAACAGCAAATATTGGGAAGAGCCTGCACGACTTTATAGAAAGCGATCTTGAAGAAATCAATGAAAGTTTGTACAAACATTTCTACCCTGCGCAAAGAAGACCCGATAATCGGACTATTATGCGATCGTTGGGGTTGGACACCCAACAACCTTACGTGTCATACAATCAGCATGTCCTCTTGGAAAGTCTCTTTGACGAGTACATTGAGAAATTCGGCCGAATGCCGGGGATGGCACCTGTAATTGAAAGTACAATCCGACGAGTAAAAGAAGATCGGAACCCTCTCATTGAGGAACTTGATATTTTTTCAAAATCAACCTTTTTTGATATTGGCTTTGTTGAGTCCAGTAATTGGAGCATAGAAAGCTCGAACATTTATTTGGATGACTTGTATATAGAGAGAACAGTTGAGGAGGAATTACATGATATAGTTACGAATGCTGGCAGCTACAGCATTACTTTAATATCGGGGGAAGCCGGATGTGGAAAATCGAGTTTGGTTTGGAATTTTTACCGACAATATGAGACTGACGATAGATTTCATTCGATTTTCATCAAATCTACTCATCTGGTAGAACAAGGTGTCGGGAGAACCCTTTTAACCTTAAATAATCTAACGAGGAAGAGAATTTTAATCTTCGTCGACACTGTTGATCTGATACTATATAATTCTGCAACTCGTGATTTGGCGTTGAATTTTTTCCTCGCCGTAAGAGAAACTAATAGCATTTGTTTTGCCACAAGTCGTCCACAAGAATTAAGCATGTTACGGCCGCTACTTGATAGAGGCGTCGTTTATAGTGTTCGTTACTTGGGGGAATATGACGAAGAGAATGAACTTCCTATGGCAGTAAATAAATATGCTACTGTCTATCTAGAATCGAAAAGAAATGTTGACCCACAAAAAATCTTGGACGTTACACGCAGGATTACTTCGACCGACCGCCCTTTGAAGGCGCTTGGTCTCAATCCCCTCACGCTGAGAATGCTATTCTCAGTGTATGCACCTCTAGAAATGCCAGATGAGATAAACGTATTTCAACTGTATGGAAAATTCTGGGATGACCGGGTGGCAGCGGATAAGCGTGCCGGACACTTAGACTATGGTTACGAAGGCAGGGACTTATCTGAAACAGCTACGAAGATTGCACTGATAATGCTTGCCGACGGAAAAATTAGCCTTCCATTCGATGAGAATAACTCGAAGGCAAAATATGGCGTCCAGTACGTAGATGTGAAGCATCTAATAAGCCGCGGTGTACTCCGGAAGAACCATGACGGTCAAGTAGAGTTTTTCCATCAGACCTTTTTCGAGCACGCCGCAGGCAGAATGCTGTTAGTGGTTCTGAAAACCAAAGCAATCGCATTATGCCAAAGCAGAGTTTTTCCGGCAAAATCGGGCACTAACTATTTCATGCATCCAATCTTTGTGCAAGTGCTGCTTCTTGCAGAGAGTTACGAGTTCAATGACTACTACCGGAATGCCGTTGCGAGGCTGTTCAAGAGTAGGAATATTGATAAGATAAGGATTGCAATTTATGTCTATAGCTTTTTTGCAAAAGAATACGATGAGGTATTTGATGCATTTTATGCAATGCTGAAATCATTTTCAAAAGAGGAATTTGTTATAGTGAAAAAATACCTTTCTGCTGCTGCTAATACACCTGCTAAGAGACTTTTTAATTGTTTCAGATTGCTCCAAGCAATTTGGGAAAGGCGGATTTGGGTTGAGCGTTATCATACAATGGACTTGCTGGAGTACTATTCAACTAAGGCGCCGGCAGAGACCATTACTTTTTTTATGCGAAACAACATCAGCGATGCCATTTGTAGAGTAGATAGTTCACAACGACAAATAAGTTCAGACGCAACCCACATGTTGGCAAGGACATTGAGTAATCTCTATTCAGTGAACGATCAGTTCGTGGTTGCTGAATGCAGGAAGATAATTGAGTTTAATGAATCTAAAGTGCACTATATTCTATTCGGAGTGCTGTGTAAGAACATTTCAAAAGAGCATGTTTTTGAAATGGAATCGTTACTTGAATTTGGTTATTCCATTCATAAAGACTCGCTTTTTCGCAAGAGAGGGTATTGTGAAGCACTGCCGAGCATTGTTTGCGCGATATACCATCATAAATGGCGTTACTTACAAGCTCCGGCAGAAAATATATTGGAGGAAATTACTAGAGAGAAAAGGCCAGTGATAAAGATGGCGAAAGTCTTGGGACTGGGTTTACTTTGTTCGTCTATTCCAAGTGATCAACAGGACGTCATGGTATTGTATTTTAGGAACTATTCAGTTGTCGAAGACCTCTTTAGCGCCGGCAAGGCGCTTTTGATAGGTATTTTACAGTCAGCTCAAGGATCACTCGTTGTCAAATTTTTAGATTATTTCAAAGAAGTAGTTCAAAGGCTTAGGAAAATGGGGCCCGACCGAGATAAGCAAGTTACTGAGTCTGTCGTTATTGCGTGCTACATTGACGCAATTGAAAAAGTGCCAGAAGACAACAGCAAAATTATCAATTCGTCTCTGAAGGAAATTCTTAAACCTCACATTTTGTCTGGACTTCATCCCAAAATCCCAAGTTTAGTATTTTCATTGTACGTTCTTCAATGTGAAGCAGCCATAGACTTTATTAGGAATAAAGCACTTTTTTATGGAGAATATAAGGCCTTAGCCAATGGCATATGTGTCTGTATCATTGAGAGTGAGCGTGATGTCAGCGAATTGTTCGAGCTTACCTTGCAATTGTCGATTGAGCATAAGTTGGTTAGTCTAATATGCTCTCTTTTAGATAGAATTGCCGACAAGATCGGTTTATTCATTGATAAGGAAAAGGTTCCCAGTTATCTTCTGCGCTATCGAAACAAACTGACATCATTGGTTGAAGAATTCGCAACCACTAACGACAGAGATGCAAAAGTTAGTAGTGCTCATCTTTTATTCTCTCTTTGTAGGCTTGGAATTATACCAATTATGACGCTTCAAGAAATTGATACTCTGTACCCAAAAAAAATCACGGATATCTACTCGTGGATTGTCCAAATGTACCCTTACTGTCCAAGCTCCAGCCCTGATGAATTGGAGGTGCTGTTAAATAACTGTCGGCTGGGCTTTCTTCACAAATCTGAGAAAATTCAAAGCAAATCGGAGAAAGCTTTCTTGTTCTTGATGTACAATTGTGATTTCGATTGCTCAGGATATCTGGAAGAAATTAAGTCAGTATTCTTCAGTTCAACGAGAGATCTGAATGGTCTTAAAATAAAGCTTGTCAATAGAATTATTTCAAAATACACAGCTATAAATAACAAGTTTTCATTTGACCTCTTCTACGCTTTGATCATATCCGAGCAGCTTAGCGCCGAAAAGATTAAGAATGAGAATGAAATAATGCATGAATTGAGATTCGGATTCATGAGCCTATGTCGCAAGTTGGATTATGATGAAGCAATATTCCTGATAAACACCCTGAAGTTTACTGGGTGTGAGTTTGGAAAAATGATCATTGACGGGCTCGCATCCAATGCTGATTTATTCAAGAAGATAACACCGAATTTAGATTCAATTAGCACCCTTAAAAAAACAAAGGCTTGTATAAAATCTAATTTGTCGGACGTACTCCAATTTAAGACGAAATCTGAAACTGATTTTTCATGGTCGGAACTTCTTGATTATGCCATGGAATAAGAACAATAGTGATCGATAACGAGTCCCGTTATTGATGTTTTGGAATTGTGGATGCGCTAAAGGGCTGCGAAGTAGTCCCATCAATCATGAGCTTAAGATACATGAAGTACCGGGGCAAATTGATCAAATCCTCCTCGGTAAAAGTCTGATGAAATTCCCGGGCCAAGTATTCTGCATCCTCAGCACCAACCCGGAAAGATATGATCGTCCCCACGTTTCCAAAGATGGCCTTTCGTACCGGCTCCTGCAATTGGTGAATGTATTGGTGGGTAATAAACAGAGATAGCTTGTACTTCCTGGCCTCAGCCAGAATATCAGTAAAGGCAAGGGTCAAGAAACTGTGTACCTCATCAATGTACAGGTAGAATGGTTTGCGCTTGTGTTCTTCCTGGGTTGCCCGGTGCATTGCGGCGAGCTGTATGGAAGTAACCAGCATAGAGCCTAAGAGCGCACAGGCATCTTCCCCTATCTTCCCTTTTGACAGGTTGACGATAAGTATTTTCCCGTCATCCAGTATCCGCTGCATCCTGAAACTGCTGGTCTTTTGGCCGACAATGTTTCGGAGCGGCAATGAGGAAATGAATAGCCCGGTCTTATTGAGAATAGGGGTTATGGCTTCATTTCGCAGGGTTGGTGAATACTTCTCAAATTCGTTCTTCCAGAAGACATGGATATGCTCGTCCCTGACATATACCAGGACATCGTTCCTGAAGCGTATATCAGTCAACAGAGGCTGTATATCGAGCAATGTGGCCTCTGGGTACCATAGCAGGGTTAAGAGGCTGAATCTGAGGATATATTCAAGCCTTGGTCCCCAGCTTTCGCTCCATACCTTGCGGAAAGTGGATACAAGGCCTGAGGCCACCAGATGGTGGTAGTTAGGGTGGATACCATGGAGTGGATTAAAGGCTATCGGGTGGTCAATATCTGACGGGTCAAAATAGACCACATCTTTTAGCCTGCCAGTGGGAATGTGCTTTAAGATATCTTCGGCTATGTCTCCATGTGGGTCTATGATGCCTAGGCCATTGCCTCGCTCAATGTCAGACAGTGCCATGTTCTTTAGCAGGGTTGACTTCCCCACGCCGGTCTTGCCGATGCAATAAATATGACCTAGGCGGTCATTGTCTTTGATGCCAAATTTCTGATTGGTGTTCCTGAAGTTCGTTATTCCGATTGGCGTAATGTCGCTGCCGTGCATGCCTACAGCATACGATCATGCTCCTGGCACTTCCACCCTGAATATATTGCTTCATTCGGCAATGGCTGCTATCTGGCAACCAAATTCACTTGTGGCTGCTTTTTGTATATCTTTAATCTTTCTTAACCAGTATATATTTGAACCATGCAACAAGGAACAGTAAAATTCTTCAACAACACTAAGGGCTTCGGCTTCATTACACCGGCAACCGGTGGTCAGGACATCTTCGTACATGTGTCAGGGCTTAAGGAAGAAATTCGCGAGAATGACAAGGTATCGTACGATGTAGAAAACGGCGCGAAAGGTCTGAGTGCGATCAATGTAAAGATTATCTGATTCCCCTGCTACTTCGTACTGATGAGAACTTGGAACCAAACAATTCAAATCTCCAAATGGGCGAACTTACCAGAATTGATAATGCTGCGATCAGAAGCGCAGCCATGACCCTCCGAGCGGTTGACAATAGGTTCCGTCAGCAAATCTTGAAACTGTTGGCGGAAAACAGTCGGATGATTGTGAGCGATATATTCGTCAAGCTACGGACGGAGCAGTCAATCACGTCACAACATCTTGGCATCTTACGCCAGGCTAATGTTGTAATCACTGAGCGCGATGGTAAGTTCATACGGTACTCGCTCAACCCTCGTCGCCTTGATGCCCTTGCGACATTTACTGAGAAAATTGCGTCTGACCTCGGCGAAAACTGAGTGCCATGTCAGTTCCGATTAAGCTGTATTTTTCAGCTCTATTTCTTCCTTGAGAAGATCGAACTTAATGACGAAATATTCAAAGAACCCTTTCTGGCCCACCAGGCCATGCCGCATGATATGTCCCGCGACAGAAGGCATGAAGCCAGCTTCGATTTCGTGCTCCCAGCCTCCTACTATGATTGTTAGCTTATGAAGATAATAGACAGAGATTTTACCACCGACACCGAGAACTGTTCGTATTGCGCCCTTCTTTACATCAATGCCAAGCGTTTCTCCGATTCCCGCGTCAAAAAGACACAGATCGGCACCCGAATCTACCAAAACCTCGTAGCCTACTTCTCTGCCTTTGTAATTTAAGGCAACCGGGATTACAGGCCGAAGAACACTGCCGTACTTGGCGTATCGGAATTTCATATGGTGCCAACAAACGCATCAAGAGTTTCAGGTACGCGGGTCAGAAAAGGAATCTTGCCACTCTTGTCAACAGCTGTTTCATATGCTTCCTTCGCTGTCTTGCCTATACTAATGACCGTTTCCTCATCGGCTGCCAAGGCTACCCATAAGCCTTTGTATTTTTTATAGAGTTTTGTCCAGTCTTTTGCCATGGCTGGATTATATCACAGCCCTTTTGGATATAGCAACCCAATTGAAATGAAAGGCTGAATATGCCACGGTTGGATTGCAATATATACTGCCAATTGGATTACTAAAAAATGTTGCACAAAGAGACTATTTTCGATACAAAAAGAGCGAAGAGACCGCTGATATTGCTCTGCGTGTTGCACACCATTGTGTACGAAATACCATCATTGAAAAATCTCATGCAGAAGGGGAAATAAGCGACCCTGAAATGATGGAGTTCAATAAAGAGGTAGTTGATAAAATCTATTCATTGCTTGAGCTGATCTGTAACCGCGACGTAAAGCAGGAATGTGATATTGCCTTTCGAGGATGTTCTATCGGCCTGAGTCTTGGGATGCACCGGAGTTTGATAGGAGAATTAAGAATGCAATAGAAAGACATTGGCAGATATAACAAACAGAAAAGTGGCTTGCCAGTAAAATTATTTAACCTTTCAGCAAATTCTTTCCCTTTTGATGTTGACTTAGAATACCGGAATATCAATTCGTTTTTCCAAAGTTATTTCAGCATAGACCCACGTTTGCGCGGGTGTACTATAAACCACTCCAAACGTAGCTGTATCCTAAATTGCGCCGTTATATCGCAAGAGCTTTTCGAAATCCTGACTTTCTTCCTCGATCCATTCTCCAGCATGAATTAAACGTTGTATGACGTCGACATCTTGCGCTTCGAAATCACCTTCAACAAGTCCGGAAAAAGCCTGCTGAAGTCGCCAGTTGCTGCTGTGATAAGGAGAATTTACGGGAAGCCTGGCTGTAATATCATACGGTCGAAGGACTTTTACGATTGCCGCTTTGCGACGAAGAATGTTCTTTATACGACTGAAAATCGCCAACCCGGCCTGATCCCAGTCACACATATAATAGAGCGGCAATCTCAATTTATCCGCCGATAGATGCTCCAATATCTTGATGTTATTTCCACCTACATACCAAGCTTCAATATTAAGGTTACGAACCACATCGGATTGCTTCAGCATTGCTATGTTCTCACATAAAATCACGGCTTGAGGATCGGTGCAGTCGACTACTAACCGCCATTGCTGTTCTTTTGGATCACTATGAGGAAATTCGTCTCTTTCGAGTATCTTAAGTACCGCTTTAAGGACGCTCTGGTTATTCTCAAGGTATTTTGAACCTCTGAAGAGCTGTGCGGAGAAACTTCTTTCAGTGGTGAGGCATGTTTGCAACGTCGATTTGTGTTCGTAGATGTATATCAACGTTTCAAGGTCATAAGTGCTGTAAGGGCGTTTACCATCTGACGCAATGTTAGTCTTGGAGAAGAAGTCCATATATCTATTGAAAGCGACCAAGAAATGCATCTCATAGAAGTTCTTATATTTTGCCACCGCCTCGATGATCTGTAAGTTACCTGTCTTGAATCGCAAAAGTCTTTTCTCAGTCTTTAGCCTCAATATATACGGATTTGAGAACAATTTGACTTTTGTATTTCCATCCATATAAAGCTGGTGAAGCCCCCGCAGTTGAGGCCAGGAGATATCCAGATTTTGTAGGTTCATAGCCTATATGCTTCTGTCAAGTTGGATTCGTAAAATATTGCAAAAGGCGGAAAATTTATTCCTTCACCGGCCGATTTGTTATTACTTAGCATGTAAATATATTGCTGTCCCTCGATAAACTTTCCCAATGGGTTAATCGACATGGTAACGATCTGATAATCGTACTGTCTTGCTATCTCATACAGCATATCAAAATTGCTCCCTAAGCCTTCCGCCTCATCAATCGGCATAAAGCGTAGACCCCTTGGAGGAGTCTTATAAATTGAATTTTTGTTGACGAGCGAAAGTCGAGCAATACAAAGCAACGCAATGGCCGCATAGGTTTGTCCAGTACTTCCGGTATTCGTTTTCCCTGTTGCATTGGATTCCATTGAAAAAGTTAGATCGAAATAACAATTTGGGTCTAGCAACTCATTAACTTTCGGTTTAGTTCGTTTGTATTCACTAAACAATTGGAAAGCTTGTATCATCTTTTCGTCTAAGCTTGTGCTGTCAATTAATAGATCATTCAGACTTTGACTGGAAGCAAACAAAGTATCGTCATCGTTGAGCTGTTGAATAAATCTCTCCATCCAAGCTTTCGGAAAAGACATTGTCTGGTTTGCACGTAAATGAACGCGATTGCCACCAGTAATTTCGCGATCTTCATGATTCAGGAAATTGCGGATTTCACGTACCGTATTTAATCGGCTATTGACCTCGTCGATCACTTCGTCAAGAATCTCCCGGATTTTCTGGATCTTTCTTTTGTTCAGATTCTTGTTCTTTTCATTGATTGTGTTCAGATACCTGTCGATTGTGTCAATTACCCTTTCTTCCTCGATAACATTTGAACCAAAGGCTTCTGGTAAAATGCACCTGCAGAGTTCGATGTAATTCTTAGAAGAGGCAAACCTGAATTCATCGCCTTTGGCGTATTCGCTTACCACTCGGTCGAAATCTTTAAGGTGCAACGAGTCAGCTATTTTAAAATCACTTTCCTCGGATTTGGGCTCCAGAAGATAGACTCCTACCCATTCCTGAATATCCGGCTCTGTAGCCAGAGCAATACGAACATTCTTTAGATCTTCTTTGGTTTGTGCTAAGGCAATTGAGTAAAGATTTTTTCTTGCGAGAATTTCATGCGGGTTTAATCGTACCTTATTATCCTGGAGAGTTTTTTTGAGCCATTTTCCCTTATCAATTTCCCTGGACAAACTTTGTTCCAAATAGTCGTTAATCCCCTTACTGTTTCCAACAGGTAGATTCAGTGAAGATTTTATCTCTTCGATTATTGAGGTGACTTCCGCGCCCCAATTCGTTGTCGAAGTAATGTTGGCGATCTCGTCTTTTGCTTCTTGCAACACAGCTACATATTGCTGAAACGTTTTAAATTCGTCTACCTTTAATTCCCAATTCTCATTTGCCACACGATAGTTATTTTCGATATTGTCTTTATCATTCAAAAACAATAAACCCTTTTTGAATTCATCCTTAGAGATTTTCAACAAAGGATCCTCTTTAAAGTCATGGAGATCTTCTTGATTCTTGTATGCATTTAAAAACTCGATAAATCCATCCCTTAATACAACCGACTTCAAGTACTTCAGTTCGGCATTTTTCTTTTCAAAAATATCTATCTCTTGCTGAGTGTTTTTCCCAATGCTCTCAAGGACAGTGGAGAGTTCTTTGATATTATCAGCTGTGAATAGCTGATCAGAAACATACTCAACGTACTGTCGCAACTTCCCGATTGAAAGCCAAAATCCGGCAGCATCTTGGTTTGTTATCTCTACGTCATCGATGAAAGCTTGAGGTGAGGGTATGTATTGCTTTACTCCCGATTCGACCTGCACCGGAATGCTCTTATAATGCATTACGATGCTCTCAATTTCACGCGATAATTGTTGTCCGTTTTTTATCGCCCAACTACCAAAAGAACCTTTGTTATTTATATCGGTAAACGCTAGGTAAGTTTTTTTCTGTTCGATCATACTTCTTAGTTCATTGATCTGGCGATCCAAGGAACCAACTACATCTGGCAATGCCATTGCATGAAATTGATCTAGCAGGTGTGCAAGACTCGCTTCGTGAATAACCGGCATAAAGGCTTTGAGCATAGCTTTAGAAGCTTTCTTCCCATCGTAATCGGCATACAGTGTTTCCAATTCTCTTACTGAACATTGATATGTTTCAAGTAGTTTGGTGAATTTTGCCGATAATCCGTATATCGGTAGAATCTCATCATAGACTTCTTTTGCCGCAACAATTTCCGTCCTTCGGATTGCGATGTCAATTTCGGCTGATGACAGACCTTTAGAAATGATCGCTGCAAGCCCACAAAGGTGCTCATATCCATCGATTGATTCTCGAACAATTTCCCGTAAAGCTTCTAAACACGCCCGCTCAGCCTGCACTCTAAAGGCATACAATTTTGTAAGCCATACCGTTTTTTTACACTCTGAATCATCTCTTAGTTTTTTCAGCTCAAAAAGTGCTTTATGCTTACGTGTGGACAAGTTAATCTCTGCGCTATTTCGGTTAAATTCGTTCAATGCGTCTTTTAATTCTTCAACAGCCTTTCGATATTTTTCACGGATTTCCTTTGATTTATCATCGCCAAAAAGAAATTGCTTAAGGCTTTCACTTTTCTTAATATCGAGGTTTCTACCTCTAGAAAATGATTGTATAATTGCTGAATAGTTTTCCAAAAGTTGCTTGCTTGCAGCAAGATCAAGCGGCAAAATCTTGTGAAGAAATAAGTATGCATGAAATTTCTTTCTTACGCCGAATGTGTGAAGCACTGCGCCTCGTTTCTCCACATTAGCGGATAGTTCTTCCAATGTTGGGATTTCTCCTTTTTCACTAAAATCGTCAATACCCCAGTGAGTAGTTAGTGGAGTTAATTCATTCTCTTCAAAGGAGGCATTAATCAGGAACGATTTTGACGATTTATTGGACGATTCCAGGTAGGCTCCGATAACCAAGAACTGTTGTTTTGCCATTTCAATACTAAGAAAGGCGTACCCGATCTCGGTGCCATTACCTTGTCCCGTCCGAAGTACGATGCCATCCACATCTCGCCGATCTGTTGATTCCGTTGCGGATTTATAAGTTTCTGAACCAACAAGGATCAATTGTAAAAGGTCGGCGATCATGCTTTTTCCACAACCGCTATCTCCGACAAAGTCGGTCCGGAAGGGGTGAAACTCATAGTTGAAAGCTTGGTGCTGCCGAATACCTAATGCTGACAAACTGTGTATTCGTGGGTATGTTTTCATTATGTAGCTGTTTTAATCCACTCATCAATATTATTTATATAACCTGAATACAGCATTGCCAGCCGTTGAAAAGACGGAAGCACATCGAAAAAATCATCCTCAATGGCGACCCATCCTATCTTTGTGAACTCTTTTAAAGTCTCGACGATTATGTCGTCAATTTTCGAATCTGTTAACGTTGTGCTGGCTGACTTTCGAAGCTTGGCAAGTAAGCGATAAATGTCAGGCCTTATTTCTTCGTAATCATTCCGGACAGCCAGTTGAAGTTTTCGCACCGAGTTAAGGTCAAGATTTCCATCTATAAAATGTATCTTATATATAAGAAAGCCAATAATAACGTACTCTGGTTTTAGAAAATTACGATGATCGCCATCGATCTCTCCACGGTCAGATGCCATAAAATCAAGGAAGAAATAGCGATTTGCCCCTATCCCAGCACATGATAATTTTACTCCATAGTACTTAGCATAAAATAAACCGAGACTTAGCTCATTGCGAACCAAAAAATTGAACAGGTCATATTGTGTGGCATGTGCCTGAATGTGAACACCATCTTTAAATTGAAAGTCTAATCTGGCGAATATACTTTCCGCCTGTGGATCATCGAAAAAGCTTATCGCTGATACATTATTGTCATTTCCCATATAGCTAACCTTGGATAATTAGGGTGATAAATTTTGTGTTGGCCAATCTCAATCTGCAAACGCAGATCCATTGTCGACAGCCTCACGAGCGCATACGCAGCCTTTGTGGCAAGTTCTATGTCTCCTTTTTCGGTCTCAACGATTGCGAAAAAATAGTCTGAGAAATTTACTATTCCCCGAGCTGCATCAGTTAAAATATGCGTGAGCCATTCGTCAACTTGAGAATGTATCATTAAAGTTCGCCTGGGCTTTAACAATTCAGCTTCACGTTCTTCACGCAGTTCGTATACAGAACTTCGCGGTCTGGACCTGATTGGGAATAGATCATTTCTTCGTTCAACAATGGTAAAATTGGTTGTTGGCCACCATAACTTATAGGTCAGGATGTTCTCCGGAAATTGTATTTGTTTAATCTTTGACAACTTCGATTGAGTGACCAAGAACTTTAGAAACTTATCTACCTTCAAATTGAATGAGGTCTGGTTTAACGTTCCAAAGAATTGCCTGAGCTTAGGCTGGATACGATCAAGCCGTTTATCGATGAGATTGAGCGTATATTTTATTTCCGGGAAGAAGCGACGTACTTCACTGATGTGATCACCTATTGTGGCATCGGTTGTTTCGTCTAGGCGGGTCTCCAATAAGAAATCGATATTCTTTACCTCACGAAAAGCTGAACGAAGCTCGTCATTTTGCGCTCGAATGCCATCCAATCTTTGATCGATCGACCTAAGGATTTCAAGAATCGGTGCATTTGCTAATTGTGTCGCCTCGCGAATCTCTTTTACCGACTGATCAATCTGTCGTTCCAAATGGTCAACCTGAGCCTTCATGCGAGGCTTGAAAGCATCAAACACAGAGTATATCCATTGATCTACCTCCCCCTGTGTTGTACATTTATCCAAGCTCTCTCGAATCGTATTGCAGATGATCTCAATCTGGGTTGGGTTAAAATCTGCTTCTAATATTTCTTCTGCGTGCTGACAAAAAGCAACAGCGTAATCCTTTAGACTGTATAACTGATCGTCAGTATCGTATCGCAGGAAGTACACCTGCAAATCACTAATCATGCTATTGAAGTAATCCTGAAGCTGTCGCTGGGAATCCTTACCTTTTATGCGTTTATTGACGTTTTCTAGAGCAGTGTAAATTTCAGACTCTTTAAAGCGTGGGTAAGGGAAAAGGCCGACCTTGATTTTTGTATAAATTTCCAATATGGCTAGTCCCGCCAATGGCTGTGGGAATAACATTCGATATGTTCCTTCTTTGCTAATTTCCTGCATAAAATCAAATGCAGCAGTATTAACTTCACTACTATCGCGCCTCATTAATATTACCGTTTATAAGCAGAGTAACGATATTGACTGTTTCCTTCTGACGTACAATTATAATGTCGGATATGTTTCCCACATCACAACCGCTCTATCAAGGAAGGTATCCCGGCTCTACGCAACACATCCCCGTAGTGACTGGTCACACCTACGTTCCCGTGTATCCTTATTCCCTTATTGCCGGATTGTATTGTTGATATCAGCGATCGCAGGCTTTCCAGCCCAGCAGACACATCAAAATCTATATACTCTGCGGGTTGCCCGGGTACAATTACATTGCCGCATGAAACTGTCCTCGCACTCTTGTGCAGTTGCACTATCCACACTTTCTCTCCATCAAATACCCATTCCATTTCTACTGGTCCAAGTCTGCTGTAAGCCTGTTTAAAAACTTCTTTGATCTTACTGATAACAGCTTCCGGCACGGTATCTGTATTGGCTTGTCCGACCATAAACAGGTCACCGCGACCGGCCACACCCTCTATCAGCGGTTCATTGTTGGCATCCGTAAGCATCGATCCAGAGTATACAGGCTTCACAGCCTGCTGGCAAAGAACTGATGCGATCTTATCATGATTGGGATCCTCGTCACTCAATAGCTTAAAGGGATCCACCCATCCTTTAAATGTCGAGAACTTTCCCGGTGTCCTTACCACAGGAGCGGTCCTGATCCACACCTCGCTCACTCCAGTGTTGTCACCGAATGTAAACGGTGCAACAGTCCTGCTGATAACAACCGTGGAGGGCACTGCAATACCTAACCTATTTGCTACCAGTAGCCCAAACGCTTTATCTCCTAAAATCTTGCTGAAGTTATTCGGCCAGATGATGTTCATATCACTAGAATCATGCAAGTCACTAAACTCTTCCAGCTCCCAGATAATTGTATGATCCATTTTTATACCTCTTCTCATTGGATGTATGCTAAATTCCACCCGCACGTTTTGAGGGTAGTCAATCGAAGCAGTGAATCCGTACACATCATGCAATAGTTCCAGGCCCATCCTCCGCGGCAGGTAACACACACCAGGTTTATCCACTCCTTTAGGGGTATCGTTCGGCGTGAACTCAATGATATTACCCAGCGCCACGCCCGACACACCGCCATCGTTGATGTCTATTGTTTCATTCACTATCGAATACAATCCGTTGGCCGCATTCTTATTGATAGTTGCTACGACCTCTTCGGTTGTTTTCAATCCATAAACAAACGGATGTCCTTTAGGCTGTGCAGGATCAAAGCTCCGCACATTTACCCTTCCCTCCGAAGAGCGTGCTATCAGCAAACCTATTGCTTCCTCCGCCGAAGAGAACGATTGGTTCTCCGCCGCTTCATTGATCCGTAAAAACCGCTGTTCAGCTATACCCATACTACCATAACTGATAAACTGGGCTACATTCCCCCGCTGCGCCAGGTTGTTTAGTATTTCATCTTTAAAGTGCATTAAACTTTGAGTTTATGTAACAAAAATAATCTGGATACCGAATACAAATAGTTGCCGACTTTTAGTAGGGTTGTCTCAGTGATTTTTTCTTATCCACTCTTTCTGAAATTTTATCATGGAGCGCCTATGCCATTCGTTTCTGCTTTTAGTTATCGGCGAATTTTGTGCACTCTTAAAATTCTCTAAAATAAACTTTTTAAGCACCGAGTGGGCAGTTGCAAAGTCTTTCTCCGGTACATATTGATCCAATAATTCCTTTATTTCTTCTTCACTATTCTGCTTCTCGAAAATATCTTTCACGTCAATCCATACTTTCTTTTGCTCCGCCACTTCGGTTGATTCAAGCTTCAGCCAGAGCAGCAATAAAACCTCCTTGTATGGTTCTTGATTTCCGCGAAACTCTTCCTTCCCGGTATCAAAACGCGTCTTATATGACTTTAGTTGAATCGTGGCAAGTTCTGGGTGTGGGTCTTTAAAAGCAGTATAGAGTGAGTTCAAGTCAGTAATTGAATTCTTTTTTAAGATTTTCTTAGTGGCGTTGATGAGTTCAACTGCATTCAGCAAACATGTCCGCTGAATGAACTTTTCCAGTTCTGAAATTTTAAAGGCAGTTGTATCAATCTCTTTCTTCGTCAACGATTTAGCTATTACTTTACGCGCAATATTTCGTCTTGCCTCATTGTTTGGAGGCAGGATCAAAAATCGCTCATCAATTCTCCCAGCTCTCTTAATGGCCGTATCAATTCTATCTTCATAATTTGTTGCAATGATGAATATGCATTTTTTGCTTTCATGAAGATCTTTGATTTTAACGAGCATGCTTGGTGTCATGAATTGAAAAACGTCACTTTGATCCTGGTAGTACTTACTATCTCGATCAAGTATTAACCGGTCAATCTCATCAAACAATATTACTATATCTTTCTGCTCAATTAGAGTCATGAAGATCATCTTCGCTCTCAATTCTACAGCGTCTCCACCATCTACAAGGAAGTCGCTTGGAGTGATTGTAATTAACGACCAATTTAGAGCATCTGCAATGCTCCTGGCAATTGTACTCTTTCCAGTGCCGGGGGGGCCGAACAACAGCATTGAATAACCGACGTCGTCGTTTTTCGCATTACGGACTAGAAACTTATCGTACATCGTGTCATACACTTGCAACTCATTATTTGGGGTAGGTAGCTGCATGGGCTCAAATTCGTTTTCTATATCGGCCCAGTACCCGGGTTTTTCAGCTGGTGGAACCTCTCCGTTTCTTAAGACAATAGCTTCTTTGGTTATCTGTAACTTCGATAGACTAAAGCTCCTCCGTGCTATGTGCTTCTGTAAACTTTGCGTATATGAAGATAAATACAAAATCACCTGGGATGTCTCCCATGGATGTATAATGTTAGGCATATTGATATGCTCAGAATGCCATCCGATATGTGTGTTATTATTTGTATCGACAAGGGTTACGACTCTCGATTTTAGCCAGGCCGTATAATTTCTAAAAAGATCGATATAGGTATCAAAATAGTACAATTTCTTTTCCTCAAGTAGATTACAGATGCGTATCAGAGAGTTCGCTATTTCTACACTTAGCGGCATCAGTCCTATTCCCTGGGGAGTAATT
>Ga0157378_10000868_pt1 | contig 27911 bp, 27 predicted proteins | sample M65metaG_FD_115309 | JGI IMG/M metagenome (GOLD analysis project Ga0157378, IMG submission 115309) | Miscanthus rhizosphere microbial communities from Kellogg Biological Station, Michigan, USA - M6-5 metaG | ecosystem: Host-associated > Plants > Roots > Rhizosphere > Soil | place: USA: Michigan... | reverse complement strand
TTGGCACTGTGACTATTTACTACGACGCTCTTCGAAAAACGAACCGGTCGGCTGATTGATCAATTCCCCCATAATACAAGAGACAAGACCTGACCCCAGTTGTTTGACCACAGTTATTGCTTCCAAGATACGGAGGAGATTACATCGATTACAATGATCGTAGCGCCATTCGCGGGTGACTCTAATCCGTCCCGTTCGCATTTATCCAGCGTACTAACCGTGCTGTCCGCACGGCCTCAGCACGGCATCGAAGCTACTCATTCTACGCGAGGCAAAGCTTTGCGGTATCTTGCGTAGAACATGACGAGGAAGCATGCTAGGCCAGTGACAACGAAAACAAGTGTCGATGGTTCCGGGGTATGAATAGCATGGACCTCGATGTTGAATCCCGTGATATCGTCCAGGAAAACGCCTCGATCGATGTTGGCGGCAATTGTTACCGGCCTCAGTATGTCGTCATGACCGGATACTTGCCCTGTCTCGAGATTATGCTGCATGTCTACAGCAAGTGCCGTGACAGTTCTGCTTTGCGGTCCGCTTACATTGGTGTCAGCGGAAAGAGTCAGATTGAACGGAAGGGGGGGGCCTTTGGGAGCTTCGCCTGGGTGAGGTGCAATAACATGCTGAACAGAACCATTGATAGACATCCTATCATTGATTGCGCCATTGACGAGGTCCAGGTGCAGGAGTGTTTCCCAATAGGGCACATTCTGCGTTGTACTACCACCACCAGGCAAAGAAACGGGCAAAATTTCACCGCCTTGGATGGTGACGGTCCTATCCAAACTGTTATTGATGGCGCCACCTACAATGACCATGTCAAAACTTAACGGCGTTGATGCGATTTGCGCCATGAGCGGGTTGGGGGCTGAACTACCGAAGAGATTAGAAAGATTAACGACACCGCCAATGATGGTTGCTATGGCGGCTCCTCCTTCGAGAACGGTCACGAAGGAAACTGCCATTGCTGCAGCTGGGTGGATTGTTATGAGAAAAACGATGGTCATCAACAGGCTTATTTTTTTCATGTCTATCACCTTCCACGATAAGGCAAATCTTACTTGACTTTGTTGAGTCGAGACAGCACTTGCCAGGAGAGTGCGGACGCTGCGTGAGGATGGGTGTCACAGTTGGAAATAATAGGAACATGTCTTTTATTTTGCTTCACCTCGTCTCTCTTTGCCGTGAGGAAGCAAAGTTAATACCTTTGGTTAACCATCAAGAAAAGGACACGCTTATTCTGGACTAAGTAATGCTCTGTAAAGGGACTTTGACGAATCTTGGGAAAGTTACCGTGGCGAAGAATTCCTCTAAGTTCCACAAAAAAAAGAATTTGATTTCGGTTAAAACGATTATTGAGTAAGAAAGCAAACTGACAAGGGGTCCGTCGGCCGGTCATCCATGAACGAATGGGGGGACCTGTCCGAACAGCGATGGAGTAACCGTGTAGCATCACATTCAAAGACGCCTCGCGACGACGGCGCAAGCGTATCGCTGGAGAACTTATGTTTGAACCTATCTGATGAGGAGTAGAGAAAATGAATGCAGAAGATAAGGCGCACGTAGACGCCATCATGAAATCTTTTCAGCAGCGGTTGGCGAAATCCAAAGACGCGCAAGAGCAACGTCAAACGGAGGAGGATGTCGGTTATGCCGAGTTCAAGCGAGTCGTATCGGAAACGATCCGGCCTGCCATGGAGGACATTGGGAATGAAGTGAAGGCCGCTGGCCATCACTATGAAATTAGTGAAGTGAGGGATGGAAGAAGTCAGCGTGATGCCAGAATAACGCTGGCCGTGACGATCATCGGAGTGCCGACATCCGCCCATAGACGTGGTGACAATACCGTCTCGGTGTCGTTTTATCGCACCGGGGCGACCACGGTCACGATGGAAGCGGTGACTCAAATCAAAAAAGAAAAGAATGATGTGACAGGACCGCGTGGAAATTATGCGCCGTCTGAAATCACGACGGACCTAGTCCAGAAAGAGATTTTGAAAGTCCTTGATGCGATATTTAGCGCGCGATAGATGTAGACAGCCTTTCGACCTCTCCCTTCCTCACGCCAGTGGGCTGTCCTCAGTATCGGTGGAATCGATGAAACACATGCCGACACTGATGGCATAGAAAAGGATAGGTCCCGAAAAATCGACGGAGCCTATCCCATAGGCCGTGTCGCCTTCCATGAGAATTCACGCCACGTGTTTCCTGCACACGCCCTCGACCGCACCGTAGGCCTTGACATTGATCCATACCGATGACCGGCGAAACTAACGCCAGGCTCGAGACTTTGCTTGGTTGTAGCCGTGTCGGCTGAGAGCGCCTGCCGTTGAAACGGCAGGCGCACGGGGCATACAAACAATTTCCGAGCACGTGCGACCGATCGCATTTGGCAGCCCGACTTGCTTCCCTTGAGAATCTTAGCGTCCAGGGACGGCATCGATGGACTTGCGTGACTCTTGGTCCCGCTCGCAGCCCTGTTCGGCCATCATGCGTTGTCCGGCACTGGAATCTTTGGGAATTCTCTTCAGACAGTGTTTCAGGTTATCCTCCACCGCGCCGGATGCCGTGGTGTTCAATCCACTCTCCGGGGCGACACCCACGGCGGCTGGTACAGGTTTACTCGCAGCCTGTGCCTGCCCTACAGCCGTTCCAGCGAGCAGCATGAACGATGCCCCGATCATAATGTGCCGTAAGAGGTTAGTAGTGACCATAATGCCTCCTTAAACAGACCAGAGAATATGGCTTCGGCGCGAGGCCTGAACGCGACGTAGCCATCATGACGATCTCGGTATGCGCCCTTGATACGCCGTAAAGCAAATAGAGTAAGACTAAGCATCACAATACGCTCTCTGTCGATCCGGCCGCAGGTCATAATTGCTCACCTTAGTGCCAAATATGGTGAGCAGGCTGCTCGCGACCGCGCATATCAGGCCTACATGTTTTTCTCAGAACGCGTACGTACTTAGACAGTCCTGTCAGGACATGAATAGGGCAAGACGTTTGGGCGCCCGAGCCTTGTCCGAATACTGGACATGCGCACGGTTGAGCGCTTGCTGCAGGATGGTGATGGTCTGCTCGTAGGTCGTCTGGTTTACGGGGTAGGGGATGCGATCTTTTCCTCCATGTGCGAAGGCGAAACGAGCCGGGTCCCGCGTCCTGTCCGGTGTGCCATAGATCAATTCCGCCGCCAGCGATAGCGCGCGAGGACTCTTCGGCCACAGGTATGCCAAGCAACTGTTCGAAATCCTTCGGCCCCTTCTCATAGGCTCGCACAAAAAGTTTGCAAATAGCGTGGGTCGAGATCCTGGCGGCGAATATCATGATGATCGGGAAGCATGAGGGTCGGCAAGCGGTCGGTGATCTTCGTCAATTCAGCGTCGCGGGTACGTACCAAATCGACCATGGCCTGTTGGAGTGGTTGACTCTCGGACGCAACGAGGTTGAATGGCGTTTCCTGCACATCGCAGCAGACGGCGACCTGTGGATCCGCGACCATGAGCGTATGTGTTCACCGAGCCAATGATAGCGTCGAGCCGTGCCCGTTTCAACGGACATGCCTTGTTGAATTAAGCACCACTGACCGGTCAGGGTAAAGAGAAGCACAGATGCAAAAGTTGATAGCCGTCCTGAACCGCGGCACTATCAATTTTTGCCACCAGGCGGCTTGTAGAGATCAATGAATCGGGCGAGTAAGCCAACCGTTCGCAGGGCGCGGTTATTTCCACTGGCGTCCGGCGTGCGGTCGCTCCCTTCCCTCCCGCCACCACGAATCCAAAGTCATGTTCGAGTCCCTTCACGGCCTCCTACACCGCTCCACAGGTCGTGGTGGTCACTCCGCTGGAATGCCAGTCGAATCCCAATAGGCAGCCGAACGGTTGAAACCACAATGGGTCCGACAGCCGCCGAAGGGACCTCTTCCGCAGCATATTCACTGACGACATGACCCAAGACTTCTCGAACGAGCCGAACCATTAAGGTAAACAGCCATCGAGGAGCCTGACCGCTGTGAAGAGGGAGGTGCGAGATTCCGGTACGCATGATGTAGATCGTCATGGGGGAAAGACGACAATCAGAAGTTTTGAAAGACGTGATCGACAATTGTCCGCGTGTAAGGCACTTCTTTACGGCACGTTCATGTTTTTTGCCGGGACCGGTGAAGCCGCCGGCACCGACTGCTGGCTTTCTATGGGCACATGCCGCAAATGGGCTTCGATATAGTCATTCAAAGAGGCATAACTGTCACGGTTGAGTTTGCCTTGGGCCACCAGGGTCAGGGCATGCATGCGGATATTCTCAATCGTCGCGCGGTCGGTTGCACCCTTTGATTTTAATGCAGCGATCTGCGCCATCAAGTGACTGACTCGCCGTCGTTGGTACCATGCGTAAAACAAGGTGTACACGGTGGGGATCCCACCGACGATCGAAAGTACAATTTCACGATGTTCGATGACTAACCGAATTTTGTCTTCGAACCACGGCCAGAGGGGGACATTGTCGCCCTTGTAGTAGGCGACCGCACCCGGATGCAGGGAGTAATAATTATTTTCTTTGATTTGCGCTTTGGAAAAATCTTCCGCTAGCAGCAGTCCCGATTGAAGCTCTTGCCAGTGGACGGCAATCGTTCGGACAATTCGATAGGCGAGTCGATTGCTCACTTCTCCATTGGCGATCAGGATATCGTCGGCCGCTAATGACCGGACCTCGCTGGGCGGAAAATCTTTATTGTAAATCCCTGCTGGGATAGTGGATGACCTGAGAGAGGTGCGCAGCATATGAATGGCGTCACTCGACGCATCGGTTAACGGGACGAGGACCCCATGCGTCGACATCGCCACGACTGCGGGGCTTCCGATGGGGACAAAGAGACAGATGACGTCGATCTGTCCCTGGAGGAAAGCCTTTGCGGCATCCGTATAGGAACCGTGTTCGAGCACCTCCCACGGCAAACCGGACTCCGGAGACATCTTGTAGTAGTTCAGGAGAAGACCCATAACCGTATGCGTGCCGCTATGCGAAGAGCCGATGTAGACCCGCAACGGCCGTCCCAGTTTGTGCCGGTGATCGACCAACAGATCCGTGAACTGTGTGATGGGACGCCCAATCGTCCGACTGACCTCCTGACTGGCCACAACATGGAGCATCGAACTTGATAGTTTGACTAGACCGCGGATATCCGCTCCGCCGGCCACTTTTGGCTTGACGGTCAGGCCTTCCACGGCGAGGCCAAGTTGAGCCTTGCGTTCCGCCAGATATTGAAGATTTTGTCGAGGCCCGTGTGAGTCAACGTGTTGAAATACGACCGGTGCTTCTAGGCGTTGCTCGTCCAGATCTATGCTCAACACTTGAAGGAGCTTTTCGCCAATCTCATGATAGCCGCCGCCGGGAGACCCGCTGGCAATGCCGATAACCTGCGTGGATGTCAATCCATGATAGGTGGCAGCAATCAAGAACAGCGCCAATACGCCGGCGGCCACGGCTGGGACGATGCGCCAGATCGACCATTTCACGGTAGGCGACTCCTGATCTTCATCACGTCATACGAACTGAATGTTCGTAGTACATCGGTCGAAACGCTATTCTATTCTTGCCCGCAAATCAATCGGGACTTTGCCAATGCATTATTGAGTTAGTTCTCTTGAAAGCAGGGCGGGAATGAATTGCTTTCTTGTCGCGTTCACGCCATCATACTTTCTAAGCGGTGAAGCCTGTCGGAGTGAAGAATCCCTGTAGGTTCATCTCTGGATTCCGAAGTCTCGGCCGCTTATATGGAATTTTGAAACGTCACATGCTCATCGCGCTCACTGGGTCTGCTCTCTCATAATCCCCAGCATTATATGGCTGTCGTTCCACATGAGAAATCATCGCTCTCGCCTCGCGTCCTATTGCACACGTACGGCCGGACTCTCACCCCTGACAGTATTATCATTTGTATACTCGTCATTTTCGTCGTGCTTAGTTGGCTGCCGCGGATGCACGGTCCTCTCGATCTACGCTGGGATGGCGGCGTTTATTACGTTTTGGGAACCGCCTTGGCGGAAGGCAAAGGCTACCGCCTTCTGAACGAACCCGGTGAGATCGAAGCCGTGCAATACCCCCCGTTGTTCCCCGCGATCATTGCCGCTCATCAAATCATGGTCGGAACGAGTGATCCATTCATCGTGGGGCCATGGCTGCGGTTGACATTTTTTCTTATCTCGTTGGCGTATGGCGTGTGCAGCTATCTGCTGCTCCGGATCTTTCTGCCTCCCGGGTATGCCTGTGGAGCAGTGCTGACGGTCCTGCTGAACCTGTTTACAAATTTTCTCTCTGATCTATGTTTTGCGGAAATGCCTTTCGCGCTCGTCTCGATCGTCTTTGTGCTTTGCAATCGGAAGGGCGGGCGGTTCTATCCCGTCATCACCGCAATTCTTGCCACGGCCACGTATCTGTTGAGAACCATCGGCATCGCTGTCTTAATCGCGTGGATTTGTGAGGCGCTCTTCCGGCGCCAGTATCGAACGGCCGCCATCAGAGCGGCAATTGCGTTGCTTCCTATTCTTGCCTGGAATGGGTACATCTATTCCGTAGAGTCGAGCCCTTCGTACAAAGAGTCGGCTTATACGTACCAGCGCGCAGAATATCTGTTCTATAACGTCAGTTACGCCAAGAACGTCTCGTTGCGCGAGCCATTTAGTCCGGAACTTGGAAAGCTGTCGTTCGAAGATCTCGCCCGCCGCTTTGTTCACAATTTGGCACTAGTACCGGTGAGCGTCGGCGAAGGTCTCAGCGCCAAACTATGGTATTGGCGAAAATTCACAGCCACCATGCTGGAACCTTTGTACAATATGCGTGGACTCTGGCGAGTCCCGAACTATGCTCCAGATGTGCTGTTGTTTGCTCTAGGGGGTCTCATTATCGCCGGGATGGTCGGCTTATTTCGGCAAGGCGAAGTCTTTATCCCGGTCTATATCTTGCTCGTGCTCGTTGCCGTCTGTCTCACCCCGTGGCCGGAGCAGTGGCCTCGTTACTTGGCTCCCACTGTACCGATTCTGGCATTGGGCTTCTTTCGAAGTGTGGTGGCAATCAGCAGTTACGCTTGCATCTTTCCACGGGCTGTTAAAGCGGCTCGCCTTGTGGCGGGTCTTCTTATCGGTCTTGTCTTTCTTTTTCAGGGGCTGACGCTCTATCGGGTGTACGTTCAGGAGATGGGGCAGACCGCGTACCTGGACCGAGATGGTCACGTTGTAAGTTCTCGGCTGTTCTTCTATAAAAAGGGCGGGTACCGTGAACTGGATGCCGGATTGGATTGGTTAATGACCCATGCACAGCCCACTGATGTGGTGGCCGCCTCCATGCCCCACTGGGTCTATTTGAGAACCGGCCTGAAGAGCGTGATGCCTCCCTTCGAGCGTGATCTGGACACAATGCAGGCGCTGTTGGATTCTGTCCCGGTCGCATACGTGGTGGTGGACTCGTCGACCGTGAACTTTACTCGGGACTATACGCGCCCTCTATTAAAACAATTTTCAGAGCGCTGGTCGCTCGTCCATGTGATTGATGATCCTACGCCGGGCTTGGATGGAGGCCCCCTTGAAATCTATCGACGAATCACTCAATAGCTATTGAAACCTGGACCCACGATATTCTTGAACATCTCGACGCTTCCCAACACTCGACTATGAAACTACTCATCGCCATTCCCGCGTTAAATGAAGAGGACAGTATTCAAAGCATTATTACCCGTTCGTTGGCCGCACGGTCGCACATCCTGTCCCATTCACCGGTGACGCAGGTGGACATCACGGTGGTCAGTGACGGATCGACCGATCGCACCGTTGAATTGGCCAGCAAGTTTGCAGACCAGATTCATCTGATCGTCTTTGAACGGAATCGTGGATACGGAGCAGCCATTAAAGAGGCGTGGGAACAATCCGATGCCGACCTACTGGGTTTTTTGGATGCGGATGGAACATGCGATCCTGAATTTTTCTCTCATCTCTGCCAGGCCGTCACCGGGCAAGCCGCCGATGTCGCGCTCGGATGTCGCATGAACAAACACAGTCATATGCCGTGGCTTCGTAGAATTGGAAACCATCTCTTCGCGTCCATGCTGACGGTCTTGTCCTCTTCCACGGTGCGCGATACGGCCAGCGGAATGCGCGTCGTCCGTCGACAAAGTCTGAGCAAACTGTTGCCACTTCCAGACGGGCTCCACTTTACTCCTGCGATGAGCGCCAGAGCGCTCTTGAGCAAGACGCTCAAAATCGTAGAGATCGACATGCCGTACTATGAACGTGAGGGAGAATCGAAACTACGCCCAGGAAGAGATGGACTGCGATTTTTACGGGCCATTGTAGATGCTGCGTTTCTGTACCGTCCGGCCCGCCCCTTGGCCATCCTCGGCCTCGTGTGGCTCGGGGTGGCGATCGCGCTCATGATCACGCCGACTGTCTACTATCTTCGGGAGCATGCGGTGCAAGAGTGGATGATCTACCGATTCGTCGTCAGTCATCTCGCCGGGACATTAGCCGCCTTGTTATTCTGTGCCAGCTATCTCACGCAAAAGATGGTGAAGATCACGCTGCCGGATGAGTCTCGGGTGCAAGGGCGAAGAAATGTTCTAGAGCGATTCTTTGCGGGTCGTCTCGTATGGGTGGTCGCTCCTCTGTTGCTGCTGGCCGGCGGTCTGTTAGTTCTGCCTAGTTTTCTGGAACTGGTTCGCACCGGGGCCACGTATGAACATTGGTCTCGTTTCATTGCCATGTCCGTCTGTTGGTCGGTCGCGTTCATTCTCATCGTCACATGGATGGTCGATTACACGCTAGGCCTGGTCACAATCCAACTCGCTTTCACAAAAACCCTGTTGGTGCGTCGGGAGCCCTCGTCCTAGATGTTTCTAATGGGCGAGCCCTTCAAGGCCCTGCGGAATTCTTCGAAGCGTATCGATCAAACTGAAGGAGTTCTGCACCGTCCATCTTCATGCGATGGGAAACGATCGCATAGCCTCTTAACCAGTCCTCTTCTGGCGCTGGTTCGCCCACCGCGTGAATATTCACCAAAACGATCCGCCCTCCTGCGAGTAGCGACTCGATGTCATCCGGCACGCGGCGCTGTTTGAGCTGACCCACCCAGCTGAACAACATCACGGGCTTTTTCGTGTAGCGTGCTATTCCGAGGACCCCTGAAGGAATCGAGTGGACAACCACCACATCCGATGCGGCGACCTCATCCAGACGCATGGCTAATTGCTTGAAGGGTTCCCAGCTCCGGACCGGATTGCGCACCACCGTCCAACTGCTAGGCAAGAGAACCATCAGTATGAGGAACAGTGCCGCCGCACGCGCGTAGGGGCGGAGCCGGCCAAGGGTGAGTGCGACCAACACCAAGGCGGCCGGCATGCCCGCAATTGCATAGCGTGGCACTGCGGTGGTATAGGTGCCCATGAGTTTATCGAAGACGAATGGTCCGGCGCAGGCAGCAAAAAGGCACATCCACATTAATTGTCGCCGCTTACTCAACAACCGGTGTCCCAGTCTTCTGATCGCCATGAAAGCGGGGAAAAGGAACACCACCATGGCCAGGTAGTCCAATCTGGGGTCATTTCGCCACAAGATGCTGATCGGCGAGAGCAAAGTCCAAGGCAGCGTAACTGCCGCGATAGTTCGGCTCGCGACCGAAGGAACTAATAGCCAATCCTTGGTCACCCGCCACATTGAGAGGCCTTCCCCGATGTGCAGATACCATGGAGCTATGATGAGTCCAATTCCCATGCCGGCGGCTATGAGCGTCGTGCGACTCAATCTCCCCGGATAGATGAAAAGCCAAGCGCCACAGGCCAGGACAATAAACGCATAGAAATAGTGCGTGAGCAGTCCGGCCGCGCCCATGAATACCCAGCATGTGACGAGGGTGGGGCGCGGGCCGCGCTGATTCAACTTGAGGGTAAGCCAGGCCAGCGCCGCCGCAAGAAACCACAGTAGCGAATACATGCGGCCTTCGGTCGAGTAATAGAGTGAGAGGGGCGAGAGACTAAACAGCACAAGCGCGGGCAGTGTGGCAGGTCTGCCTCCGATTTCTTTCGCCAGGAGGTAAACCAGCGGAAAGCAGGCGAGAGCCCAAAACACCGACAACATCCGTAACGCTCCATCGCTCGTTCCCCACACCTGCGTCCACATCCACAGCAAAAGATAATAGAGCGGTGGGCTGGTATCGGAAAGCAGCACGGCCCGCACCACGCGGGCCGGTCCTACCGGTGGATCTTCGTGCCGAAGATACCGTGTGTACTCGGACGCAAGCAGCGGCTGCGGGGCTTCCACATAGTCGCCTAATTCCGGCTGGGCGTTGGAAGCAGGATGCTCAAGGCTATGCCCCGTCGCAATGGCGAGCGAGAACAGTTCGTCCGCCCAGAGTCCCGAACGATCGAGCATGGGAATGCGAAGGCCTGCGCATAAGGCGAAGACCGCCAGATAGACCAGGAGCGATCGGTGCCGTTCCTGCTGAATCATGGAGGTGAGATTCATCGACCGACGGGAAGTTTTGGAGGAGTGATGTGATCGGTGCGCCAGGTATGTCGCGCGTCGCCATGCTTTTCGAGTCCTTTGTACGGCCCAACGCGGAGCACGCTAGCCAGCCAAAGATTGACCAGGACGCGAAGATACCCGCCGCCTACATGAAAGAGACGGAACGATGAACTTCCCATATCGGGCGTGCGATTGATCCATGAAATGGGGACTTCTTTCACTGTATACCCCATCACCAAGGGCTGGAGGCCGGTCTCTGCATTAATGGCAAAACCTCGTTGCGTGAGAATCAGATGGTCCACCACCTGACGTTTAAGGAGTTTGAGGTTATTGGTGAGATCGCGGAATCGGCGAAAGAGGACGATGTTTGCCAAGAGATGGAAGGCGCGGTTCGCCACAATCTTGGGAAACGGATAGTTTAAGAGCACACTGTGACGCGAGAAGCGGCTGCCCACCACGACATCGTAATCATAGAGAACAGCGGCGTCGAGGATGTCCCGGACTTCCGGCAAAAGATGCTGAAAGTCGCAGTCCATCGACAATACATATTGACCAGTGGCAATACGGTATCCGTCCTGGATGGCCAATCCAACACCGTTGGGTGGGCGCCTGATGACGGGCTTGATCCTGGCGTCCTGCGCGGCTAACCGTTCAATCACGGCCTGTGTGCGATCGGTACTGTTATCGTCAACCAGGATAATCTCGTGCATATAGTCGTCGAACAGATTTTTCAATCGAAGGACAAGCGTCTCGATATTCATCTCTTCGTTGTGGCAAGGAATCACCACGGATACCGCCGATCGCAATGACTCATGCGTGAACAGCGAGATGGCGGGAACGTACGCCGTGCGCGGCGGCTTCTGACAAGTTACGAGAATAGAGCCGGCCAGTGTCCTGACTGCGGGGGCATTCTCCAGCACAGTAGAGAGATTGCGAAATAGCCGCATGAGAGGACGGGGAATGGGTCGGAAGACGAAATCGTTGTACACCGCCGACACACGAATGAAGCCAATTTCAGAGAGAAGCTCGTACAGTTCGGGTCGGCTCAGCAAGTGACGCGGATCTCGTGTGCCAAACGCCCGCGACAGCGCACGTCGGAATTTGAGAAAGGGGTTCCAAGGATTGCTCTCATAAAAGAGCGCCTGCGCCCCGGGTTTGAGCAGGTCATAGACCTTTTGCATCATCCACGCACAATTCACCCGATCGAGAAGGTCCATGGCGATGATAAAGTCGAATTGGCGGCCGGCGAGCGCGCCGGGCAGGGATGATGCGGAGACATGCTCGACGTCTACCGGTAGCGTTTGGGGGCGATCAAGAGTTCGGTCAAAGGTGACGCACGTGACCGGATTTTCGCCTCTTGAAACTTTCAACAGTAGTTGTGTAAAGCGGCCTTGCCCACAACCGAGCTCTAAGACCGTTTGCGTGGGCAGCAGATGCACTCTATGACGAAAGCTTTGTGCACGCCACAAGAGTCGCTTGTCGATGATGGGATCGTGATCCTCCCAGTAGCGGTCCCTGAAGCGTTCGCGGACCGCGAGCGTCTCGATAAAGCGTTCCTCTTGCGTCAACACGGACACGATTGAGGCCACTCACGCATGAGAGCGTTCCTGCCATGAGGCCACCATTTCCACGAAGATATCATCAAGCGTCTTAGTAATAGCCCACCCTGGATAATCCTGTTGCACCCGGTGGAGGTTGGTAATGTAGCATATGTGATCTCCTTCTCGGTTTCCTTCCTGATGCTCCGCATCCATCTTCTTTCCCGTCAATTGGGCGACGATATCGAAGGCTTCTAGGATCGAGCAGGAGTTCGCGCGGCCACCGCCCAAGTTGTACACCGCTCCACATCGCGGATGTTCATAAATGGCCTCGATGAGCCGCGCCACATCGTGGCTGTGGATGTTGTCCCGAACCTGTTTTCCCTTGTACCCGTAAATCCGATAGGGCCGGCCCTGCAACTGAGCCTTCACGAGATAGGACAGAAATCCATGGAGCTCCACGCCGGAATGGTGACGGCCTGTCAGACAGCCCCCGCGCAAGATTGTTGTCTTTAATCCATAATAGCGACCATATTCCTGGGCCATTACATCGGCAGCGACCTTACTTGCGCCAAAGATGGAATGTTTCGAGCGGTCGATGCGCATGTCTTCGGAGATGCCGTCATAGTCTGAAATCCGTGCATAGTCCCATCTGCTGGGTAATTCTTTGAGGGGCAATTCGTTAGGCGCATCGCCATACACTTTGTTGGTGGACATGAGGATGAACACGGCGTGAGGGCTGAGTTGCCGGGTGGCCTCGAGAAGATTGAAGGTGCCCACGGCATTGACGTCGAAATCATCGGTCGGCCGCCGCGCGGCTAGATCGTGGCTCGGCTGAGCGGCGCAGTGCACGATGAGGTCGAACGGTCCTTGCTGCGTCATCAATTCATGAAGACCCGCGCGATCGCGCACGTCCAGGTGGTGATGATGAAAGTTACGGGTCGTGGCGAGCAGGCGGTCGCGGTTCCAGGTCGTATCGCCTTCCTGACCAAAAAAATCGGCCCGCATGTTGTTATCGATCCCAATAATCATCTGGGCTCTCGGATCGAAGAACGTCACCAACTCCGATCCGATCAAGCCGCTGGATCCCGTCACGAGAACTTTCATGATATCGTTCCCGTCCCTTCGTGGTCGGCATCGGTCAATCTTTGAGAAGACGAATGAGATATCACCTTAGGCATAGGGTATTACCTTCCCAGTCACCATCTGTACAACCTTGCCCCACAACAGCTGGCGCAATCCAGCGGGATAGAGTCGAACAAGCACCCAGAATTGTTTGACTGCCTTGCGCCAGCGTCTCTGCTTCGCATCTCGCACCATTTGCCAGATCAATGGTGGGCCGCAGGCCGTCTGATATTGGAGCACGCCGCATCGATACGCTTGCTCGTAGAGAGGACGGCCTTTGACATACGGGAGTTGCTCGCGCATTGCCGCGATACCGCTGCTTAACATAAGAACCCATTCTTGCGACATTTGCGAGGCATGACGCCGATATTCGGCAATGAGCTCATGATGGCAATGGATGGGATACTGTCTCGTGACCCGTAGCCAGCAATCTCTATCCTCACTGCCGAGAAATTTGGCCTGTTCTTGAAACCCGCCCACCGCCACCATTACCTCTTTCTTGACCATGACGCTATGGGGTGGAGTGATGAATCCAAACCGCAGCAATGCCGCATACTGGTCGGGTTCTCGTGAGCATTGGTGCTGATGCCACGTTTCATCAGCCCCAAACCAACGAAAATCTCCACAGACAAGGCAGACTTCAGGACGTTCGTGAAATACCTTGAGGCAGGTTTCAAAATGATGCGGGAGAAGACGGTCGTCGGCATCCAGAAATACTAAGAAGGCGCCGTGACTGTTGCGTATACCGGTATTCCGCGCCGCGCCAAGGCCACGATTACGGTCATGTCGAACATATTGGACGGTTGGATAACGCCGTGCAACCTCCTGGGTTATGTCGGGCGACGCGTCGTCGACGACAATGATCTCATAGTTGGAATAGGTTTGCGCCAATACGCTTTCGATGGCCTCATGCAGAAAATGGGCTTGCTTGAAACATGGAATGACAACGCTGACATAGGCTTTTTCAGTCATGTCGAAAGATTCTGCCGGTGTCACGGATGATTGCACCATTACCTATGGGTTGAGACAAAATTTGTATTACCCCTAGAGTACTCTGAGTGGTGCGTGTATCAGACTTCGTGGCAAGCGTCTGTAGTCTGTTGAGAGCGGTCCCGGCAGATGTTTCGGATGTACGCAAGCGGCGAGAGCAGGGGGGAAGGAATGTGCTCACGTTTCTGCATCAACGTCATAAGCACACAACCAGGGCCCTGTTTGGACAATTGATTTCCCGAACCGTTCACGCCATGATGATTTCGGCGATCTTACGGAGGCGTTTATGAAGATGTTACTCGCGGTGGATGAATCCAAAAATGCGGAACGGATGGTGGAATATGTCGGTACGTTGCTTCACCGCACGCCGGACATCACATTAACCCTGTTGCATGTTCTCAAGCCGTTGCCTCGCAAGTTGCTCGAGCACGGCGGAAGTGAAAATCCGGTGACGGAAGGTCAACTGCAGTCACAGTTGAAGCAGGACCAAGCGGAGTGGTATCGCACACAGGCAGAGGCCGAGTGTCCGTATTTGTTGAGGGCCCGCGACCTGTTAATCAAGGCGGGATTACGCTCCGACGCGATAGAGTTGAAGTTCGGACACGAAGAGGATATTGCCAGAAACATTCTCGAGGAAGCCAGGAGTGGAGGATACCGCACGATCGTGCTTGGGCGTTACGGGACGTCCAGCATGAAACGCATCTTTGGCGGCGGCATTACCGATCACGTCTTGAAGGAAGCCACGGGCATGGCGGTCTGGATTATCGAATGAACACTGCCTGCACTTGAACGAATCGGTCTCACAAGCACGGCAGAAAAGATTGAACAGTCACGAGTCGGCTGCAGTGGGAACTCTCTGGCGAATACGGCAGGGTAAGCCTTCGATCAGAGGATAACAGATGGAGAGTCTGACCCAGCTCGAAATTATCATCATGCTGCTCGGCGTCATGCTGGCGCTGACCACGCTCTCGCGCCGACTCTTAATTCCCTATCCCATATTATTGGTCATCGGCGGCCTGGTTCTCGCCTTGATCCCTGGCTTGCCGACGGTACGCTTGAATCCCGATCTGATCTTTCTTGTCTTTCTTCCACCTATCCTGTGGGCGGCCGCGTATTTTACGTCCCTGCGTGAATTTCGCGCCAATCTTCGGCCCATCTCCATGCTGGCCATCGGGCTTGTGTTGGCGACGGCTGCGGCTGTGGCGGCCATCGCGCACTGGCTGTTGCCGGGGCTCAGTTGGGCGGCGGCCATCATGCTCGGCGCCATCGTCTCTCCTCCAGATGCCGTCGCCGCGACCGCCATTGCACGACGGCTCGGCATTCCGCGCCGCCTGGTGACGATTCTAGAGGGGGAAAGCTTAGTCAACGATGCGACGGCGCTCGTGCTGTACCGGACAGCGATCGGAGCCGTCGTGACAGGAACCTTTGTCTGGAGCGACACGCTTCTGCAGTTGGCCTTTACCACGGTGACCGGTATCGCCCTTGGTTTGATCGTCGGAGCCGCCACGCGCGGGGTTCTCCGTTTGACCGAGGACAGCTTCGTGGAAAGCGCTCTCACGTTATTAGCGCCCTATGTCGCCTGGGTATTGGCGGAGATGGTTCATGCTTCCGGAGTCCTCGCCTGTGTCGCCGGAGGCTTTTATGTGCGTCAATATTTCAGCGCTGCCGTGGCGCCGACGACTCGTCAGCAATCCAGAGCCGTGTGGGATATTGCCGTGTTTATCCTCAACGGCATTATTTTCATTCTGATAGGTCTTCAACTGGGCGCCATTCGGGAAGAGATATTGTCGTCGGGACTCACGCGGTTGCTGTGGCACAGCGCGCTCATCAGCGTGACCGCCATTATCGTGCGCTTGGCCTGGGTACCGCTGACTGCTTATCTTCCGAGACTCTTGATGCCCTCGCTCAGAGCCCGCGATCCCATGCCACCGACAAGTCATTTGTTCCTTGTAGGCTGGACCGGCATGCGCGGGATCGTGTCGCTCGCGGCCGCCCTCGCGCTTCCCCTGACGGTAAGCTCGGGCGCCCCTTTTCCCTACCGCGCCGATATCATCGTGATGACGTTCGGCGTCATCCTGGCCACGCTGGTGGTGCAAGGACTCTCGCTCACCCCGATTATTCGTATGCTGAAGCTGGAGGCCGACGAGTCTCTGGAACACGAGGAGGCCTTAGTCCGCCAACAGACGGCGACCGCTGCCTTAAATCGATTGGATGCCCTTATGATGGAACACTGGGCGCAACCGGATCACGTCGACCGGCTACGGGTCCATTACAACCGCCGCGTCGAACGCTTCGCGAAGCCGGGCGACACCGACCCCGATTGCTCTCCGCAAGGCGCAGAATCCTTTCGTCGTCTTCGTCACGAAACCCTGACAGCCGAACGACTGATGGCCATTGCCCTCCGCGATCAGGGCGTCATCAGCGATGAGGTCTTGCATCGCATCGAACAGGAACTGGACGTGGAAGCGATCCGACTGGGAATCGGGGATATCCGACCAAACGGGTCGTTCTCCAGTCCCGTGGCCGAGGCGACCTACGCTCGCTAGCCTGCCTTACGAAGGGACCGTCCGTGCCAATGACGCCGCCAATATCCTTCGTCGGAGATAGCCAGGATCACGTCAGAGGACCGGACAATGCGCCCGTGACGCTGATTGCCTATTGCGATTTTGAATGTCCGTATTCCGGTGAGATCTATCCCGTCATCCATGCATTAGTGCAACAAGCGAGGGATCGCGTTCGATACATCTTTCGGCATTTCCCGCTGCTGCACAAACATCCGCACGCGCAGCAAGCCGCAGAAGCGGCGGAAGCGGCCGGCGCGCAAGGGTGGTTTTGGGAGATGCACGATCTGCTCTTTACGCATCAGGCGGCCCTCGAGGAGACCGATCTGTTCGACTATGCGTTGGAGTTAAGATTGGAGCGCGCCGTCTTTGAACACGCATTACGAGAACGGACCTATGCGAAGCGCGTCTATCGCGACGTGGCCGGTGGCAGACGACACGGAATCACGGGAACTCCCACGTTCTTTCTGAATGAACGTCGGGTTACTGACGAAGAAGATCTCGCGGACCTTGTGCGAAAGGCGCTGGCGGAGATTCACTGATGGAGAAGCCAAGAGGACGCTCCATGCTAGGAGCGTCACACGGTCATTCGATGAGCGCCGGTCGGCTGGAGGGCAGGTCAATGAGGGCACTATGTTTTCCTGGATAAAAAAGAAAGCACAAGAATACTGGTCCTCTCTCGCGTCTGATGAACCAGAAGATCAACAGGACACTCTGATCGGCACAGCCCCTTGGGACATCGGACGACCTCAACCGGCGTTTATCTCGTTGGCGACTTCTCAACAGATCCGTGATCCTGTGCTGGATGTCGGATGTGGAACGGGTGAGAATGTGCTCTACATCGCGGGATTGGGGTTTGATGTGACCGGGGTCGATTCAGCGCGCGCCGCCATTGAGACCGCACGCGAGAAGGCGAAACGCCGAAACGTGCGCGCGAACTTTCGAGTGGTGGACGCGCTGGATCTCCCCTGCCTAGGCACGACCTTTGAGACGGTGATCGATTCAGGCCTTTTTCATGTCTTCACAGATGAGGAACGCTCCCGGTTTGTGGTGAGCCTCGCCGCCATTCTGCGGCCGGGTGGTAGCTATTTTATGCTTTGCTTCAGCGATCAGGAAACTCGCGAGGGACCCAGACGTATTTCACAGGCTGAGATTCGTGACACTTTTCAGAGGGGATGGACCATTCGGTATATTCATGCCGCTGCCTTTGAAACCAGCATTCACGAAGGAGGCGCCAAAGCGTGGCTGGCAGCTATCATAAGGACGAGCCCCGGGGCGTAATCAGGATAGTATGATGGGACTGGATGGTAAAGTCGTGATCATTACCGGAGGGCGGGGAGGGCTCGGTCAGACGGTCACCCCGGCGTTTGCAAATGCAGGCGCGCGTGTTATCGTCATCGATCGCCATGCAACCGGTCAGCCGCAGGCTCGAGAGATCGGCATCGACGCCGATGTCACCGACGAGTCGAGCGTCGCGAGCGCCGTGCGTCAAGTCCTCGATCAGGAGGGGCGGTTGGACTGTCTCGTGAACCTAGTGGGGAGCTTCGTGCCCGGCCGACTGGCAGACACGAGTCCAGCCACCTGGAATACTATGTTGTCGCTGAATGTGACGGCGGCCTATCTGTTGTCCCGCGCGGTGATTCCGCATCTCTCCACACAAGGCAACGGCCGCATTGTGCACATTGCGGCCCGTGCGGCACAGGACCCGTTTCCCGGGGCCGCCGCCTATATTGTGGCAAAGTCCGGGCTGATGGCCTTGATTCGAGTACTCGCATTGGAACTGGCCGGCTCCGGTGTCACAATTAATGGAGTGCTGCCGACGACGATCGACACTCCGGCGAATCGCCAAACTATGCCGAAGGCCGATCCAAGCAAATGGGTCAAGCCCGAAGCGATCGCCGACCTGTTGCTCTTCTTAGCGTCCGACGAAGCAGTCGGCATCAACGGCGCACTGATTCCACTGGGCACGCCATAGGTAGCGTTTCGCAAAGCTCATGATGACTACACTTTCGCCTATACATAAGAGGCCATGATGGTAAGCACCATGACTGTTCAGGCCGTACGGCAGTTACCACTGTTTGCCGGTGTGTCTGACGAGGAAAGCCGGTGTCTTGAAGGCGGCGAGGAGATATCCTTAAACGCCGGCGAGACACTTGCGGTAGAAGGAGATCCGGGCGAGCACTTTTTCGTGATTCTCGAGGGCGAGGTGCGGATCACCAAACGGTATGGTCGACAGGAAATCGCACTGGCGACCCATACGCCGGGAAAATTTTTCGGGGAGGTGCCGCTGCTCCTGGAGATGCCGTTCTTTGTCGACGCGCGGGCGCTCAAGGCATGCCGTCTCCTTCGGTTTTCGAAAGATGCCTTCTGGACCATGATGCGATTTTGCCCCTCAGTGGCAAGCGAAATTCTGCGCACGATGGCGACGCGTGTTCGGAATCTGGAAGGGTTCTCTCAGCAGCGCGAGAAGTTCGTCTCGCTGGGCACGATGGCCGCGGGGCTCGCTCATGAGTTGAATAATCCCGCCTCGGCGGCCCGCCGAGCCTCGGTTCATCTCGGCGAGGCGATCGAAACGATTCAGCGCCTGGCCTGCCGCCTTCATCCGCACCTCACGGCTGCCCACTGGGAAGCGCTCGTCACCATGGCCACCACGGCGGATGCCAAAGTTGCAGAATCGGCGAACGAAGATGCGCTCGCATCGGATGAACGCGAGCAGACGATTACGACGTGGCTTGAGCAGCATCAAGTTCCCGATAGCTGGACCTTCGCTGCCGCTCTTGCGTCTGCCGACATTGGACCGTCCGCTCTGACCACTCTTGCCTCGACCCTACCCCCATCCGAAACTGCGCCGGCCGTCGCATGGCTGGGAACCCGCCTCACCATTCGGGCCTTGCTGCAAGAAGTCGATCGCAGCACGCGTCGCATTGCCGGATTGGTGGAAGCCGTGAAATCGTATTCCTTTGAGGGACGTGCCCCGTTGCAAGATATCGACATCCATGAGGGGATTGAGAGCACGCTCACGATGCTGGGGCATAAATTGAAGGATGCGACGGTGATTCGCGAATATGACCGTACCCTGCCGCGCATCCCGGCGTATGGTGTCGAACTCAATCAAGTGTGGACCAATCTTCTCGATAATGCGATCGATGCCATTCAAAAGGGCGGTCATATCTGGGTGCGAACGCGTCAAGATGACCGTCAGATCCTCGTGGAAATCCAAGATGATGGGAGCGGCATTCCGGCCGACGTCAAACCGCGGCTGTTTGAACCGTTTTTTACGACGAAAGGCGTCGGCAAAGGCACCGGCCTGGGGCTGGTGATTTGTTATCGTATCATCGCGGACCGGCATGGAGGTGAAATCGAATGTGAGTCGAAACCAGGCGACACACGATTTCTCGTTCGATTGCCCATGGCGAGACATGAGGAGCACGGATGAAACCCGTCTTGATCACGGTGGACGATGACCGCGAAGTCTTGCGCGCCGTAGAGCGAGATCTCCGCCGTCATTATGGCGAAAATTATCGAGTCCTTCGTGCCGAATCCGGCTCCTCCGCGCTGGAAGCGTTGAAGACGCTCAAGCTTCGCAACGATCCGGTCGCCTTGCTGCTGGTCGATCAACGGATGCCGGAGATGACCGGCGTCGAATTTTTAGAGCGCGCCATGGAACTGTATCCCGACGCTAAGCGCGCCCTGCTCACCGCCTATGCGGATACCGATGCCGCCATTCGCGCTATTAATACCGCGCGAATCGAATACTATCTGATGAAGCCCTGGGATCCGCCGGAAGAACAGCTGTATCCTGTGCTGGACGATCTCCTCGAAGATTGGCAGGCATCTTTTCATCCGCCCTTCGAAGGCATCCGTATCGTCGGCCACCGCTGGTCGGCCAAGTCGCATCTGATTAAGGAGTTTCTTGCCCGCAATCATGTGCCGTACCAGTGGCTCGATATTGAAAAAGACGAAGAGGCACGCCGATTGGTGAACGTGGCGGCCGCCAGTGACCTCGACCTTCCCCTTGTGCTGTTCGCGGACGGTTCGCACCTGACGGAGCCGTCGAATGCGGTCATTGCGGAAAAGATCGGGCTGCGGACGCGCGCCGAACAGCCTTTCTATGATGTGATTGTCGTGGGCGCGGGACCGGCCGGACTGGCGGCAGCCGTGTATGGGTCATCGGAAGGATTGCGCACGGCATTGATTGAACGGGAAGCTCCCGGCGGGCAAGCCGGCATGAGTTCACGCATTGAAAATTATCTAGGGTTCCCCAGCGGAGTCAGCGGCGATGATCTGGCGAGGCGTGCCGTTACGCAGGCAAAACGGTTTGGGACTGAAATCTTGGCCCAGGAAGTAATGGGATTACGATGCGACGGGCCGTCGCGAATCGTGACGCTGGCGGATGGGGGTATCATGGAGTGTCGAGCGCTCTTGATTGCGACGGGAGTGTCCTATCGCAAGCTTGATGTTCCAGGCGCCGACACATTCACCGGAGCCGGTGTCTATTACGGCGCGGCGATGACGGAGGCCCTCTCCTGCCGCGACGAAGAAGTGTATGTGGTCGGCGGAGCGAATTCCGCCGGACAAGCCGCGGTCTACTTTGCCAAGTATGCCAAGCGGGTCACCATGCTGGTGCGAGGGTCGTCGCTTGTGCAGAGCATGTCGCGATATTTGATCGATCAGATTGGGGAAATCCCGAATATTGTCGTCGAAACCGATGTCCATGTCGTGGAGGTGACGGGAGAGTCCAGTCTGCAGACGATCACGATCGCGCATGTGAAAACGGATGAGCGCAGGACCGTCGCAACGCGGTATTTGTTCATCTTCATTGGCGCCATGCCGCACACCGATTGGTTGGGAGGTTCGGTGGAACGCGATGAGCACGGGTTCATTCTGACGGGCCCAGACCTCATTCAGAACGGCTCCCGGCCTCAGAGCTGGACGCTCGCGCGCGATCCCTTTCTCTTGGAAAGCAGCGTGCCCGGTATTTTTGTCGCAGGAGACGTGCGGCATGGATCAGTGAAGCGCGTTGCGTCCGGCGTGGGAGAGGGCTCCATCGCCGTGCAGTTCATACACCGATACCTCGCCGAAGCGTGATGAGATGAAAAATACGTGTAAGACCAAGAAGCTGCGTTTCCAAGCTTCTGTCAATGAACATTCGAACCAACCCATTGGCGGTGCGCGGCGATGAAAGAGTGCCTCCGTCAGGCGAAGCTCTTGGGACACTGCTCCGACGCGGACCTGGATCGCGTGATCGAAGCCAGTGAGGTGCTCTCGCTCCAGTCCGGCGATCTGCTCTTTTCCGATGAAGATCAAGCCAAGGAAGTCTGGGTGTTGTTGGAAGGTGAATTGATCATTACCAAGCGGGCTGAAGGTCAGGATGTCATCATCGATCACCTGTTCCCCGGATCATTTCTCGGCGAAATCTCGCTGCTGACACAAACACCCGCGCAACACCGCGCTCGCGCAAAGGGGGCGTGCCGGCTGTTGCGGATTCCCGAGCCGGTGTTCCAACGGTTGCTCGCCACGTGTCCCACCATGGCCCAGACGGTACTGCAGACCATGGCTGAACGCGTACGTCGGATTGAGCATTTATTGCAGCGGCACGAACGGATGGCAGGTCTCGGCACGATCGCCGCCGGGCTGGCGCACGAACTCAACAACCCCGCTTCGGCCGGGCATCGTGCCGCTGAACTCCTTCACGGGACGTTCAGCGAATTGCTCTCTATGACGAGACAATTACTCCCCCGACAGTGGACCCCGGATGAGATCCATCTTTTGTCAGAGCTGCAAAAGACGATCATCCAACAAGACATGTCGATACCGTCCATTGATCCCGTGATGCGCAGTGATCGCGAAGAGGCGCTGGCTGCTTGGTTAAAAGATCATGGCATCGCGCAGGCGTGGGATGTGGCCCCCAATCTGGCCGGCATCGGCCTGACACCCGATAGATTGGAGGCGCTCGCGAACGGCATGAGCGGGGCCGCGCTCAAGGATATTCTCACATGGGTCGAGCGAAGCGTCGCCGTCGAACAATTCATTCAGGAAGTGGGTCGCACCACCGCACGCATTTCCGACCTTGTGCGTGCGGTCAAAGCGTATTCGCACGTCGATCAAGTCAGTCTGCGCTCGACGAACGTCCAAGAGGATATTGAGAACGCGCTGCTGATGCTCGGGTATAAGGTTCGCCAAGCGGCCATTCAGATCGAGCGGCGCTATGAGACAGATCTTCCGACTATTCAGGCCTATGGCACGGAACTTCAGCAGGTCTGGACCAACCTCATCGACAATGCGGTGGATGCGCTCGAGGGTTCCACCCCACCTCGCAGGCTCGAAGTTCGTGCAGCAAGCGACAGTGGATTTGTGAATGTGAGTCTCATCGATAACGGTCCAGGGATTCCGACCGAGATCCAGCCTCGCATCTTTGACCCGTTTTTCACCACGAAGGCGGTTGGAAAGGGCACAGGATTGGGGCTGGAAATTGTGAAGCGCATTATCAATCGACATGGTGGAACGATTCGTGTCGACTCGAAACCAGGCGAGACGCGTTTTGAAATCCGATTGCCCATTCGCCAGCCGACTGCGCCACCCGTCACCGCGGGCCAGTGACGAATAGGCTGCACGCTTACCCCAATATCACCGGTACCAATTATGGCGTGACTGCCATGTCTTTCCGCCGGGATGTTCCAACGCCGCGCGGTCCCAGTGACCTAGGACCGCGGCCGCCTCATAGGTGCTTTGTGCAAATGCCATAAGAGTGTCATCCGGGGATGTCGCCGTCCGGACGGCCTCATAAGGCAAAATAAATTCGTTCAACTGAGGGTGGTAATAAGCGCCCTCCGGCTCGATTTGCACATCTTTATATCCCTCCGGCTCGGGGTATGCATACGCATAGAATGCAGGCATACCGAGGCCAGCGCCAGGCCAGAATCCACAGCTACTGACTTCATGCGAGTACGCTTCCCGCGCTACAAATCGAGCCAGATGTGGCGCGCCGGGATGATCGGGAGCAGGACGGCCGGAAAAACGAGTCAGCGCGAGATCGAAGCTTCCCCAAAAGAAATGGATCGGACTCGATTTACCGATAAATCGTCCTCGGAATTCCGTTAACACACGGTAGGTTTGAGCAAGGATGCGCCAGCATCGTTGGGCATAGTCTGGGTCATACTCGTTATGGTGAGCGTCCATCTCGAAAGGGGTGCGGTCAGCGACCTCGACCGGAGTCGTCCATATGGTGACCGGAAGATCGAGCGCACGCAGGCTGTCCATGGCGGCGCGATAAAAATCAGCGACCGTGCGCGCTTCAAGAGCCATCGAACGAGCCTCTCCATCGGCCGTGGTGATATGCAACTGATGGTGGAGGAAATCAAAATCAAGTTGAAAGAGGCGTGTGCCATGTGAAATCGGGGAAGTAGTGAGTCCTCTGGAGGTCAAATAGAGCGTCGAGTGCCACCAGTGATTGATCGCAGGGGTCAAGGCCAGTCGAATTTTGCCGACGATCTGCGTCCACATATGCAAGGTGGCATAGGCGTTCTGCCATGCCTCCAGGGGTAAACTCGGCCAGACGTCACGACCGGCGGAAGAGAGGATCGTGTTTTCATTCATGATGATGTCCTCGTTGGCAGGAGATGGCACAGCACATCAAATATACTGGCGGCCGTCCGGTACTATCTGCGGTTCTATCATTAACATAGAGAGAAGGGAAGCAGCGTTGAGGGCTGACACGGTGAAGTGTATGATCTTCACATGCGAGTGTGGCAGCCGATGGTAGGCAAACGTTTCAGTACGTGCGCCTATACGGGTTGTCAGCACACGGTTGTTCATTCGACCCGGCTGGAGGGGTGGAAGAAGGAGGTCTGTATGGCGGCAACATGTGGGCATCTCGACCAGATTCGAAAGGTCACCCCAAGCGCGAAGGGCTGTGAGGATTGCTTGAAGACGGGGGACGAATGGGTGCACTTGCGCCTCTGCTTAACTTGCGGCCACGTCGGCTGCTGTGATTCTTCAAAGAACAAACATGCCACCAAACACTATCGGGGGACACAACATCCCATCATCCGGTCATTCGAGCCGGGTGAGAACTGGCAATGGTGTTATCCGGATGAACTGTTCATAGAGTCATAAAATGAAATCCATGCTGTGTGCTGTTACCGCAGCAATGAGGCTCTTCTCATTAGTGCTGTGTGTGGAAAGGGTTGACGCGGAGCGGAAGGCGAATGCGAATGTCGTCGTGAGCCGATCGGACGTCGCGGCTCAGGGTATCATCCGTCAATATGTTATTGACCCGCGCGGCGAGGTGCAGGAATTTTTGCTCAGCGACGGCACCCAGGTTGTGTTCACCTCGCGTGTCCAGCGCGAGGTGATCGCCACGATGAAGCCGGGAGCGTCCATTCGGATTGAAGGTCGTCGTTATAAGGGAGTTCCTCTCGTGGAGCCCGATGCCATCATTAATCTCGAGACGGCCGCCTCTATTCAGGTTCCTTCTCATGGTGAAGGACCGGTTTCACAACCGAAAGAATCGCTGTCGGTACAAGAAATGCGGGCTGAAGGTTCGATCGAGCAATTCCTATACGATCGGTCTGGTCAGATTGCAGGCCTCGTCCTACATGACGGGACCACAGGTGTGGCTCCCGCCTGACGTCAACGATCAATTCAGGCGTTCTCTTCACCTGCATGACCGTCTTATTGTCGAAGGCCATGGGACTGAAAATGAATACGGACGCGCCATGGAGTCGCTGGCGATTAGAATTCCCGGCGCTCCGCTGACGCCCTTGGATCATGGCACCGACGGACTAGAACCGCCGCCAAATGCCCCGCTTGGTCGTTGAGGACTCGCAGAAGAATTTCGGCCTGTCGAGCCCCATTCTCGAAACGTCTCCATCCAAATGGTTTTTAAACCTTCTTGGGAAATGAGCATCCTTCCTTCATAACTCAGTCCACAGAATACCTTACAACCCCTACTGGTCCGATCTGACATGAAAGGAGTGAAAAGAATGATGGTCCTACGATTGTCGGCGAGTTTACCGTGTAATTAGAAATTTGCTTGATTCATCTGATAGCGGGATGAACGGTGAACACTCTCTTACGATATGGAGGAACGATGCGACATGCGATGACGGTTCTGGCGATCAGCGTCTGTTTACTGACAGGGGGTATGAGCGGTGTATGGGCTGCTGATAAAAGCGGTGTGCTCAAGGCGAGTCATCTCATCGGGATGAAGGTGCAGGGAACCGATGGAAAGAAACTCGGGGATATTAAAGACTTGGTGGTCGATCCGGCGGACGGTGATATTGACTATGCCGTGTTGGACTTCGGGGGATTTTTAGGAATTGGGGATAAATATTTTGCGGTGCCATGGGAAGCGCTCCAGTGGACGGCCGACGGAAAATATGCGGTATTGGATGTGACGAAAAAGGACCTGAAGCAGGCGCCGGGTTTTGATAAAAACCATTGGCCGGACCTCACTAGTCGGGATCAAGCCGTAGTGATCTACGAATTCTACGGGGTGCCGATGACGGAAGAGAGCCCCGGCCACAAACAAGCGCCTCACTAATCCTGCGAATCGAAACCCACTCTCGGCTAACCATTGCCGAGGGTGGTCGTTCGGTCTGCTGTTTTTCCCATCTGGCTGTACTGGTAATCCCTAACTGCGCAGTTATCGCGGCACTGACGAAGAAGCGCCACTAACTCCGTATCCTCCATCTTGCGCACCGCCGCACCGACGTAGACCAGTACATGAGGTCCGTGGCGTAATCTATTCTTTTTCAGATGAGTTGGATGACGCGGCCGCTAGCAAGATCGCGCGGCGCAGCGATCCCATCTTTCACCGAATGTGAAAGGGTCGTCACAATCAGGTGGCAGAGGTTGCAGAATCTATGGCAGCAACGGGCGTGGGCACATTGATGAGACGCACACAGTTTCGGCCGTCTTGTTTCGCTTGATAGAGGGCGCGGTCGGCGGCGTCCGTCAACGATGCTGCGTCCATATGGAGATCCGGATGGCAGGCTGCGATGCCTAAACTGATCGTGATCCCAATCCCCAGTCCCTCCACCTTGGTGCGCAGCGACTCGGCGACACGTTGGGCGCCGTCGCCGGGAGTGCCTGGAAGGGCAGCCACAAATTCATCTCCCCCGTAACGGCACAAGAGGTCTCCTGGCCGGCTGAGCATGGTCTTGACGACGTGGACCACCTGTTTCAGGCAATCGTCTCCGGCGAGATGGCCATAGGTATCGTTATAGGCTTTGAAGAAATCGATATCGAAAAAAATGAGCGAGACGGGGAGCGCGTCGCGCACCGCTCGGCGCCACTCCTGTTCGAAAAATTCATCGAAGCGCCGACGATTGGCGATTTCGGTGAGTCCATCCTGGCTGGAAAGTTGACGGAACCGTTCATTCGCTTCCTCGAGTTGTTGCATCACCTGAAGCAGTTCTTGCTCGCGCGATTTACGTCGGGTGATCTCCTGCGCCAGGCGCAAGACCGAGCGCACACGCGCCAGCATCTCCACCTTGATCAACGGTTTTCGTATGTAGTCGATGGCGCCTTCGGCAAAGGCCAGCTGGAGGTCAACGGGGTCGCTCTGCACGGTGACGATGACGACCGGAATATCCCGAAGGCGATCGATGGATTTGATGCGGCGGCAGACCTGAATCCCATTGACGGCTGGCATGAGAACATCCAAAAGGATAAGATCGACTTTCGCGGCGTGAGAGGCGTCCTTAATCCCCAGAATGTGGTACGCAGCTTCCGCCGAATCGGCGGTCAAGATGTCACGATAGCCGGCGCTTTCCAGCATCGTCCTGAGCAGTTGGGTATCGTCCCGTGAATCGTCAACGATCAGAATTGCCATGTATCCTCAAAATTGCGGAATATAAACAGGTTCTAAGGGAGCATCAAAAAGATATCAGCGAGAGGACGTTCGGTCAACTTGACCGTTGAGGTAAGGGCAACTACTGAAGCTTGGACTTGACGAGCTCGCTCAACTGTTTGCCGTCGATGGTTTGCCCGGTCAACTTCGCCATGACGGCTTTCATGACCGTTCCCATATCTTTCGGGCCCTTGGCGCCCGTTTCCAGGATAGTTGACTCGACAAGGCGTACAATATCCTCCTGGGATAAGGCCTGAGGAAGATAGCCTTGGATAATGTCGATTTCCTTGAGTTCCTTCCCGGCCAGGTCGGCTCGGTTGGCTTTCTGGTACTGTTCGAC
>Ga0157378_10000863_pt1 | contig 28088 bp, 28 predicted proteins | sample M65metaG_FD_115309 | JGI IMG/M metagenome (GOLD analysis project Ga0157378, IMG submission 115309) | Miscanthus rhizosphere microbial communities from Kellogg Biological Station, Michigan, USA - M6-5 metaG | ecosystem: Host-associated > Plants > Roots > Rhizosphere > Soil | place: USA: Michigan... | reverse complement strand
CTCTCCACCTCCGGCGACACCTACCTCGGCGGCGAAGACTTCGACAAGCGCATCATCGACTGGCTCATCGAAGGCTTCCAGCGCGACACCGGCATCAGCCTCGCCGACGACCGCATGGCCCTGCAGCGCCTCAAGGAGGCCGCCGAGCGCGCCAAACACGAGCTCTCCGTTTCCGAGGAGTCGCGGGTCACGCTGCCTTTCATCTCCGCCGACGCCTCCGGGCCGAAGCACCTCAACAGCGTGCTCACCCGCCGCGAGTTCGAGAAGATGGTCGAAGACCTGATCCAGAAGACCATCGATCCGGTCAACGACGCGCTGAAAGCGGCCGGCGTCACCCCGAAGGACATCGACGAAGTGGTCCTCGTCGGCGGCCAGACCCGCATGCCCCGCGTCGTCGAAGAGGTGCAGAAAGCGTTCGGCAAGGAGCCGAACCGCAACATCAATCCCGACGAAGTCGTGGCCGTCGGCGCCGCCGTGCAGGCCGGCATCCTCCGCGGCGACATCAAAGACATGATCCTGCTCGACGTCACGCCGCTGTCGCTCGGCGTCGAGACTCACGGCGGCGTCTTCACCAAAGTCATCGAGCGCAACTCGACGATTCCCACCAAGAACTCGCTGATCTTCACCACCGTGGCCGATCATCAGAGCAAGGTCACCGTACACGTGCTGCAGGGCGAGCGTGAGTTCGCGCGCGACAACAAGTCCCTCGGCAAGTTCGATCTGGTGGGCATCCCCTCGGCGCCGCGCGGCGTGCCGCAGATCGAGGTCACGTTCGCCATCGATTCCAACGGCATCGTCAGCGTCACCGCGCGCGATCAGGCCACCGGCCAGTCCACCGGCGTGCAGATCAATCCCGCCGGCGGCCTGTCGGAGGATGAGATCAGCCGCCTGGTCAGCGAGGCCGCCGAGCATTCACGCACCGACGCCTCGCGCCGCGAGATCCGCATGCTGCAAAACAAGCTCGAGGGAATGATCTACACCAACGACAAGGTCTTTCGTGAGTTCGGCAAGATGCTGAATGACGAGGACCGCGACAAAGTCCAGAAGTGCATTACCAAAGCGAAGGAATCGGTGACCTCGGAGGAAAGACAGCGTCTGAACGACGCCATCTTCGAGTTGCAGACCGCATCGCGCATCCTCACCGGCGTGATGCTCTACAACCCCGTCAAGATGAACACTCCCGGCGACACCGCGTAAACCAGTGACGATGGCAACGACAGAAAAACGCGATTACTACGAAGTGCTCGGCCTGGCCCGCGAGGCCACGGTCGACGAGATCAAGAAGGCCTACCGCCGCCTGGCCGTGAAGTATCACCCCGACAAGAATCCGGGCGATGCCGACGCCGAGGAGAAGTTCAAGGAAGCGGCGGAAGCGTATGGCGTTCTATCCGATGACGAGAAGCGCGCGCGCTACGATCGCTTCGGTCATCAGGGCGTGGGCGGAGGCGGTTTCGATCCCAACCAGTTCGCCGACTTCGGCGACATCCTCGGCGATCTCTTCGGGTTCGGCGATTTCTTCGGCACCGGCCGCCGCCGCAACAACCGCGCCGCACGCGGCAACGATCTCCGCTACGACCTCACCCTCGAATTCGAGGAAGCCGTTTTCGGCAAGGACGTCACCATCGACGTTCCGCGCGTGGCCACGTGCGAGGTCTGCCACGGCAGTGGCGCCAAACCCGGCACGCAGCCGGTGACCTGCACCGGATGTGGCGGCCGCGGCCAGGTGCGCTACTCGCAGGGATTCTTCGCCGTGGCCCGCACCTGCCCGCAGTGCGGCGGCGCCGGAACAGTGATCAAGGATCCCTGCGCCAATTGTGACGGCGCCGGCCGCGTGCGCGAGGAGAAAACGATCTCGGTCAAAGTGCCGGCCGGAGTCGATGACGGCTCACGCCTTCGCGTCGCCGGCGAAGGGGAGGCCGGATTCAACGGCGGCCCGCCGGGCGATCTCTACGTCTTCCTCTCCGTTCGCGAGCACGCGAAGTTCACGCGCCGCGACTACGACATCCACTCCGAGCACGCCATCACCTTCACCCAGGCCGCCCTCGGCGCGGACATGCAGATCGACACGATCGACGGCCCCGAGTCGCTCCGCATCCCCCCCGGCACGCAGCCCAACCAGGTCTTCCGCCTGCGCTCGAAAGGCGTGCAGTTTCTGCAAGGCCCCGGCCGCGGCGATCACTACGTCCACGTCTCCGTGCGCATCCCCACGACTCTCGACGAAGCCCAACGCGAGCTCCTCGAGCGCTATGCCGAGGCCGAAGGGGAAACGCCGTTGCAGGACAAGGGTGTGTTTGGGAAGGTGAAGGACTTTTTCACGAACGCGTAGAACAAACGTAGGTTGGACTCTCCAGTCCGACCCCTCGTGAATACCCCTCGTCACTGGGGCTTTGACCACGTCGGTTGGAGATCGCGCTCTGAATGCCAGTGACGAGGGGTATCAAGAGAGGTCGGACTGGAGAGTCCGACCTACGTTCTGCACGCGGATAGAATGACGTCCATGCCCGACCAGTCCTTCTTCCAATGGCGCCCCCATCCGTGGCATGGACTGAGCGCGGGCGTGGACGCCCCGAAGGTCGTCAACGCCTACATCGAGATCACGCCGTTCGATCTCATCAAGTACGAGGTTGACAAGGCAACCGGGTACCTCCGCGTCGATCGTCCGCAGCGCACCTCCTCCCAGCCGCCCGCGCTGTATGGCTTCATTCCGCGAACGTATTGCGGGCCGCGCGTGGCCGCGCTGACGCCGGTGACGAAGAAAGGCGACGGCGATCCGCTCGACATCTGCGTCCTCAGCGAGCGGCCCATCAACAAGTCCGAGATCATCCTCTCCGCGCGCGTCATCGGCGGGCTGCAGCTCGTCGATCGCGATGAAGCCGACGACAAGATCATCGCCGTGCTGCAGGGCGATTACGTCTGGGGCGATGCCCACGAGCTGAGCGACGTGCCCTCGGTGCTGGTGGAGCGGCTGGAGCACTACTTCTCGACCTACAAGCTCGTTCCCGGCGAGCCGGCCCGCATCCGCGTCTCCGGCTCGTACGGCACCGCGCACGCGCAGGCCGTGGTGCAGGCGGCGATGGAAGATTACGAAGAGTCGTTCGGCGCACGCGCGTGAAGGATTTCATCCTCGACATCTCCATCGATGCGCGCGATACCGCGCTCGAGGAGCTCGTGCAGTCGCGGTTGTATCTGACGCCATCGACCGGCAGCTCGTCGATCGAGATCAACGGCACCACCACGATCTCGGCGTACTTTGATTCCGCCGAGGAACGCGACGAAGCCGCGCGCGAAATGCGCGATGTCGAAGGCATCGAGCTGCACGCCGACGATCGCGAGCGCGTCGACTGGCTCGATCGCTACCAGCAGTCTCTGGAGCCGCTGTTCATCGGCGAGCAGTTCGTGGTCGCACCCGATGCCGCGCTGATCCCAGCCGATAACTCACGCCACGCCATCATCGTCCCGCAGGAGCAGGCCTTCGGAACCGGTTCGCACGAGACCACCTCGCTCTGCATCGAGATCCTGGAAACGCTCGATGTCGCAGGCAAACGCGGCCTCGACGTCGGCGCCGGCAGCGGCATCCTGGCCCTGGCCATGTGCCGCCTCGGCGCGTCGCAGGTCATCGCATTCGACAACGACGTCGACGCTTTCGCCGCCTTGAATGACAACCGCACTCGCAACGGCGTCGGCGACGCACGGATGCCGGTCTTCATCGGCGGCCTCGAAGCACTCCGAGGCGGCGTCTTCGACATCGTGACTATGAACATCATCCCCGAGGTCATCATCCCGTTGCTCGGCGACGTAAAGCGGCACGTCGGCGGCGCGCTCATCCTCAGCGGCATCCTTGTCATCAAACGGGACGACGTCGTGCGCGCCTGCGCCGGACACGGACTCGTGCTCGCCGAGGAGCGGGCGAAAGGTGAGTGGTGGGCGGGAGTGTTCCGGTGCGCGTGACGTGCGATTGGGGCGTCAACGCGCTGGTGAACGTTCCCCGCGATTCGGTGGTGGTCGTCGTCGATGTCTTTTCGTTCAGCACCGCGGTCACCGTCGCCTGCGGACGCGGCGCGCGCATCTACCCGTGCCCATGGAGCGACGAGCGCGCAGCCGAACTGGCGCGTACGGAAGAAGCGCGGCTCGCTTCGAAGACACGCGACAGCGTCTTCAGCATCTCGCCATCGGCGTTGCGCGAGATTCCGTCCGGCTCGCGCATGGTCCTGCCGTCGCGCAATGGTTCGTCCATCGCCTTTGCCGCGAGCGAGGGCGGCATCGAGACCGTTGTCGCGGGTTGCCTCCGCAACGCCGCGGCGGTGGCGCGATGGATCGGCGACAGGCCGGCGGCGATCATCGTCGGCGGCGAGCGATGGCCCGACGACTCTCTCCGCTTCGCCATCGAAGACTGGCTCGCCGCCGGCGCCATCATTTCCCGTCTGCCGCACGCCCGTTCGGTTGAGGCCGAGGCGGCCACGGCGGCATTCGAGAGGCTGCGCGGCAATCTGGCCGGTTTTCTGCGTGGATCGCTTTCCGGCCGTGAGCTCATCGACGCCGGCTGGCCGGAGGACGTCGAGATCGCCTCGGCGCTCGACGCCGATGACCTCGTTCCGATTCTCGATGGCAACGCCTTCCGCGCGGCGCGGTAAACTTCCGGCCCATGAACCAGATCAGTGATCGTCTGCGTGGCCTCGTGCAGTCCGACATCCGTCGCATGTCCCGCGAATGCGAGCGCGTCGGCGGCATCAACCTCGGGCAGGGCATCTGCGACCTTCCCACCATTCCGGAGCTCGTCGAAGGCGCCTGCGACGCCATCCGATCGAACAAGGCGACGTATTCAAAATTCGAAGGGATCGACATCCTTCGCGAGCGCATCGCCCGCAAGGTCGAGCGGCACAACGGATTCACCGCCGACCCGACGAAGGAGATCGTGGTCACCGTCGGCTCGAGCGGCGGCTTCCTGGCCGCGGCCATGGCAACGCTGAACGTCGGCGACGAAGTGATCCTCTTCGAGCCCTACTACGGATATCACCTCAACACATTCAAGGTTCTCGGCTTCGAGCCGAAATTCGTGCCGCTGCAGGCGCCCGACTGGACGATCGATTTCGCCGCCCTGCGCGCCGCCTTCACGAAGAAAACGAAAGCGATCGTGGTCTGCACGCCGTCAAATCCATCGGGGAAAATGTTCACGCGCGAGGAGTTGGAAAAGATCGGCGAGCTATGCCGCGAATTCGGCGCCTGGATCTTCACCGACGAGATCTACGAGTACATCGTCTACGACGGCCGGAAGCACGTGTCCGCCGCCTCGATCCCGTCCATCCGCGATCTGGCCATCACCATCAGCGGATTCTCGAAAACGTTCTCCATCACCGGCTGGCGCGTCGGCTACGTCGTCGCCGACGAGCGCGTGGCCGGTCCCATCGGCCTGATGAACGACCTCTTCGCCATCTGCGCGCCCACCCCGCTGCAATGGGGCGTCGCCCGCGCCCTGGAGATCGGCGACGACTATTACTTCAATATGGCCAGCGACTATCAGAAGAAGCGCGACATGCTCGCCGACGCCCTCTCCGAGGCCGGATTCACGCCGTCCGTGCCGCAGGGCGCGTACTACATGCTCGCCAAGATTCCCGACGATTTCCGCGACGACAAGGAAGCGGCGCAAGCCCTCCTCGAAACCACCCGCGTCGCCTCCGTCCCCGGCTCGGCCTTCTTCGTCTCCGAGGCGGGCAGGAGGATGCTGCGCTTCTGCTTCGCCAAGGATTTCGATTCGCTGGAAGAGGCGTGCAAGAGGATTCGCGCGTTCAAGCCAGCAGCGGTGTAAAAAAACCGCCAGCGAGCCGCTGGCGGTCCAGCCGTCGAGCCGACGGCGCGACGCTTTTTGGCGCTTCGCGCTTACTTCGCCGCCACCGTCGCAGTGACCACCACGATCAGCGCCTTTTCTCCCATCGTGGTCGTGCCGATGACTACCTTCTCGTTCTGGCGGATCGACACCGGGGTCTCGAAGCCGATCGATTGGTACTGCGTCGGTTGGGTGCCGCCGACGGTGATCGGGACGCGCATCGAGAAGTTGAAGCTCTCGATGTCGATCGAGGGCCGTTCTCCGCCTGAAGCGGTGACGCGGCGCAGGCGATAGTTGTACATGATCGGCAGACCTTCCTTGACCGCCATGCCGAGGAGCGTCGCCTCGGCCACGCCGGAGCCTTCGAGACCATTGCCCGGCTTCGTGCGCTGGACCATGGTCGTCATCAGGCCGTAATGCGCGTAGCGCAGCGTCGACTCCAGCTGCTTGACCACCGGCGCCAGCTCGTCCGGAACGGTCGGCGCGCCGGCCAGCGGCGTCTTCGAGCCGATCAGCACGGAGATCTTCATCTCGATGTCCGGCGCGTCGGCGATCGAGTGATCGAGCCGGGCGATGGCGCTTTCGATCGACGCCAGATTCTCCGGAAAGTCGCGCACGGTGATCGTGTGCATTTCATTGTTGACGCTCAGGCCCGCCCCTTTGAAGCCGCTGCCGAGCAGCTTGATGGACGCCGCCACTTCGCCCGCCTCGCGGTTGTGAACTTCGAAGACCTTGCTGCGGAACTCGCGAACGGTGTTGTAGTCGTCCGACGATTTCTCCTGGGCGATGGCGCTTGCGGCGATGAGTAGCGCTGCGATGATGATGGTGAACCGTTTCATGACTTGCCTCCTGATGTTGTGTTGAGGGTCTGGTTCGCGATCCAGATGATGCGGATGTCGGGATCCGACGTCCGGAATTCGACACGGATGTTCTGCTGAGCCAGCTCGATGTGCGGCGCACGGTGATGGCGTGGCCGATGAGTGACCGGCCTGTTGGCCTTTGCAACTGCGACCGGAACGACAGTGACCGGCGCCGGTGCTACCGGGATGACCACGGGCGGCTTCGTGGTGGCCATAGTTGTCGGTGCTGCCTGACGATGCGGGATTAGTCCGATCACGATGGCAACGATCGCTGCCGCCGCGAGCGCGAAGCGCATGGCGATCGGAAAGAAGCGCCGCTCCCGTCTCGCCGCGATCGCTGTCATCACATTGCGGCGGATGATCTTGAAATCATCGTCATTCAACGGCTGCTGCGAACGGAATCCGGTCATCTTCATCGCGCACCTCCGCGCCACGCTTCGATCCACGCGCGCAATTTCGTGCGCGCCTTGCTGACCTGCACGCGTACGGTCGCCGGCGAGCTGCCCAGAATCGCTGCGACCTCCTCGGTCGGCAGCTCCTGCACTTCGCGCAGAATGATGGCCAGCCGTTCTTTCTCCGGCAGCGCATCGATGGCGCGCGTCAGCAGCGCGGCATCGTCCCGCGCTTCCAGCAGCTCATGCGCCCCGCGGGCGTTGCTGGGTACCGACATCCCTTCATCCGCCGGCGCGAAGATCCAGCGCCGCCGGCGACGCTTCTCGATGTCGCGGCAGACGTTGACGGCGATGCGGAACAGCCAGCCGAAGAAATCGAGCGTCTCGTCGAACCGGCGCAGATGGCGGAAGACGCGCAGGAACGTCTCCTGCGTCGCCTCCTTCACCTCTTCGGCATCGCCGAGGATGCGCCAGGCCAGAAGGGCAACACGTCGTTCGGATGCGATCATGATCTCCTCGAAGGCACGCTCGTCTCCGTCGCGCGCCGCACGGATCACCGCGAGGAGCACCGGAGCCGTTGCCGATGACCGCGTCGCCGGTTCCACTTCATGCGTTAACAGCGCCTCGGCGGTCATCGTTCGTGCGTTCTCAAACAAGCTCTACTCGCGAGGAGAGGAGATCGTTTATTGGACGCAGATGAAGGATGCGAGGATTCGTGATTCGTAGCGCTGGCGGCCCGCCGGCTGTACCGCCGCCGGCTCGGCGGCAGTTCGAATCCAAACGCAAACCGCCAGCTAGCCGCTGGCGGTCCAGCCGTCGAGCCGACGGCGTTACGCGCGCTACGCCCTACGCGTTCAATTCCGCCAGCACATCCTCGGCATGCTTCTTCGTATCGACCTTCTTCCAGATCTTCTTGATCCGGCCATCCGGGCCGATCCAGAAGGTCGTGCGGGCCACGCCCCAGTAACGCTTGCCGTACATGTTCTTCTCTTTCCAGACGCCGTACATCTTGGCTACGTCGGAGGTCGGGTCGGAGAGGAGCGGGAAGTTCAGATCGTACTTGCCGCGAAACTTGTCGTGGCTCTCGATCGAATCAGTAGAGACGCCGAGGACCACTGCGTGGGCCTTGGAGATATCGGATTCGTGATCGCGGAACGAGCAGGCCTCGGCGGTACATCCCGGCGTGTCGTCCTTCGGATAAAAGTAGAGGATCACGTCCTTGCCGCGATGCTCCTTCAGGGTCATGTCCTTGCCGCGGGTCGAAGGAAGTTTGAAGTCTGGCGCCATATCGCCGACTTTCGGTTCGTAGAAGTCTTGCATTTTTCGTCCCCCAATCCTGAGCGCTTCGCCGCAGGATGAACTTTTCTTAATTCGTCATCCCGCTCCCGAACAACACCTTCTCGGCAACCAGAACGGCGTTCAGCGCGGAGCTGCGGCGAAGATTATCGCAGACGGCCCACACCCAGAAGCCGCCGCGGATCAAGGCGTCGGAGCGCACTTCGGCGATCAGCACCTCGTCTTTCCCCGCGGCGTCGATCGTACCGAAGGCCTGGTCCCCTTCGGCGAAGGCTATGGCGGCATTGGCGCGCAACGTGGCCGTGATCTGTTCGACGCTGAGATCCTCTTTCGTCTTCACGAAGAGCGAGAAGGTGTGGCCGTGAAAGACCGTGCCCTGTGTGACCAGCAGCGCCACCTGCGTCTGAGGATCGGTGAGCGCGTGAACCTGCGCGGCGATGAACTCCTCATTTCGCTCCGTGGCCGGGTAGAGGTTAAAGGCCAGCTGGCGATCGAAAACCTCGTGCGGCACGGTCTGGATGTTCAGCACGCTGATGGTTTGTTTGGCCAGCTCCTCGACACCGACCTGATCGAATTCCGAGGCCGGCTGGACAACCGTGGCCGTACACATCTCCACGCCGCCGAGCATTTCGATCTGGTGAAGGATGATGGCGATGGGGATGGCGATCGGATGCGGGGAGACCAGCAGCCGGTCGTCGCTGCCGATCGACTCGAGGTTCACGCCGGCCACCGCCAGCTTGCCGTCCGTGGTCGACGGTTGCGAGAGGTCAATGACCACGAAATTGTCGTCGCCGGAGCGTTCGATCCACTCGCGGTTTCTTTCGGCCGGTCCGCAGAAGAAAACGACGTCGCAGTCTTCCAGCTCATCGTCGGAGACGGGGAGGACTACCGCCGGCTCGTTGCCGATCTCGGTCAGCGCGCCGGCAGCCTGGCCGGTGCTGTCGAGCAGAACGATCTTTGCGTAAGGAAACGATCGCTCGCGGAGAATGGACTGGACTTCGGTTCCGACAAGCGTGAGCGGATTGACGATGCCGATGCGATAGCCGGCGGCGGATTTGGGATCGATCATTGCGGCGCGATTTGTAGCACGTCATCCGCTTTGCGCGGCGGAAAGGCGATCGACCACAGGCGCAGCATCGGTCCCGAGGCAAGGTAGGAGATGGCGAAGACCAGTCCGAACTGACGGGGCCAGGCGAGGGCGATGGCGATGATCGACGCCAGCACCACGATGTACATCAGCGAGCGCCCCTTCTCGAAATTGATCCCCTTCTGGGCGCGCCAGCGGATGGGCGACACCATGGCGAACGCCGTGCACGCCGTCAGGATCAGGATGACGATGGCGAACTGGCGGTCGAGCACCGGCGCGGGGGCGTAATAGATGATCGCCGCGATCGTCAGCGCGCCGGCGGGGCTGGGGAGGCCGACGAAGTAGCGATAGTCGCTCTTTCCCGTCATCACGTTGAAGCGCGCCAGCCGCAGCGAGACGCTGACCAGGAACAGGAAGGCGATCCCCACGCCCAGCTTGCCGAGCGACTGCAGACCCCAGGCATAGACCAGCACCGCCGGCGCGCAGCCGAAGGTCACCACGTCCGCCAGCGAGTCGTACTCCTTGCCAAACTCGCTCGTGGCGCCGAGTTGCCGGGCCACCAGACCGTCGAACGTATCGAACACCGCCGCGATCAGAAGCGAGACGCAAGCGATCTCGAAGGCGTGGATGGCCAGATCGGTCCGCCCCGTGGTCATGGCCTGGACCGCGCGCAGGCTGTGCACGATCGAGCGGAAGCCGAAGAAGATGTTCAGCATCGTGAACAGCGTCGGCACGATGTAGACGCCGCGGCGGAGGTTCTTCCGGACGTCAGGGCGTTGCATCACTTCGTTCCGAGCTCGGCCACGACCGTCAGCCCGACCTTCACCTTGTCCCGCATCCCCACTTTGATCACCGCCTCCGCGGGAAAGAACATGTCCACGCGCGAGCCGAACTTGATCATCCCCACGCGCTCGCCGCGCACGACTTCATCGCCTTCTTTTTTGTCGAAGACGATGCGCCGCGCCAGCAGTCCCGCGATCTGCTTGAAGGCCAGCTTCGCGCCGTGCTTGTCTTCGACCACGATCAGATTCTGCTCGTTCTCGATCGACGACTTCTCGGCGAAGGCGGCGATCTTCTTTCCCGGGTTGTAGCGGTAGTGAATGATCCGCCCGGTGATCGGGGCGCGGTTGACGTGAATGTCGAACACCGACATGAAGATGCTCACCTGCCTGGTCAGCCCCGGCCAGATCTCTCCGTCGGCGATGTCCTTGATCTGCACCACGGTGCCGTCGGCGGGGGAGAGGACGTCGACGTGATGCTCGGAGCCGAGGCGATGGGGATCGCGGAAGAAATTGATCATGAAGATCGCCAGCAATCCCAGCACGATCGCGGCGATGGTCCATTGAATCAACAGCGCCGCCGCTGTGAGGATCAGAACCGGAATCAGGAACAGCCATCCCTCGGGCGCAAACGGCACTCTCTGCATTCGGGCGATGGTAGTGCAAAGGGGAAGCCGATGGAAAGGAACGTGCTGATGCAGCCTCAACCGTCTGGAAACGCGCCACTTAGCGTGATCGAAACTTGGTGTGCAGAGTGCTACAATTTCGCGTGAAGGTACTTCGAAGGAGGATAGAGGATGTCGAATCAAATCGCTGACATTCAACGGATTCTCAGCACCGAAGACGAAGAGTTCCGCAAATGGCTCGATGAGCACCACGCGTGCGAGTCCCGCCTCGGCGAGCTCACCACGAAGAATGAAGTCTCGACGGATGAAGAGCTCGAAGAGAAAACGTTGAAGAAGCGAAAACTCCAGTTGAAGGACCAGATGGCCGCCCGGATCCGCTCGTACGAAACATCGAACGCCATGGCATAGCGGAAACGACGACACACCTGATCATCGAAAAGGCCGCGGGGTTTTCCTCGCGGTCTTTTTTATTTGGTCTCGCGGTTGCGCGGTCTCGCAGTATCGCGGTGGGAGTCGTTGCTGAGTTGCTGGGTTGCTGAGTTACCCGGCTCACCAATCTGCACTCAGCAACTCAGCAACCCAGCAACCAAGCACCGCGAGACCCCGCAACCGCGAGACCATACAATCCCAACGCATGCCGCGCCCCATCCTCACCGCCGCCGTCGTTCTCCTCATTGCGGCTGCATTCATCACACCGTTGCAGCGCGACCTCTTCGTCGGCGATGAGACCAAGTACGGCCAGGTGGTGCGGGAGATGCGATCGACGCACGCCTTCTTCCTGCCGACGCTGAACGGCACGCCCTTCACGCACAAACCACCCATCCACTTCTGGCTAATCGACCTGCTCACGTTTCCACTCGGCGTTTACTCGACCTGGGCTTTCGTCCTGCCGTCGTTGATGGCCTTCGTCGCCCTGCTCTGGCTGATGTGGAAGATCGGCGGTCCGCTGGCCGCGTTCGTCTGCGGCTCGTCGATGATGGTGTGGACCTCGGCGCAGTCGGCGCGCATGGACGTCAGCTTCACGCTCTTCATCGTTTTCGCGCTCTGGCAGTTGCAGCGATTCTTCGATGAAGACGACTTCCGTGCCCTGCTCCGTTGCGGCATCGCCATCGGCATCGCCATTCTCATCAAAGGTCCGATGGCCCCGGTCATCGCCATCGTGCTCTTCTTCCTGGAATGGCTGCGACGCAAACGCGTCCCGGAAGGCAACTACGTGCCGGCGCTCCTGGCAATGACGCTGATCCCTCTCCTCTGGTTCCTCCCGGCTATGCGCCTCGGCGGCAGCGCCTACACCCGCGACGTCATCGTCAAACAGACCGTCGGCCGCGCCGTCGCCTCATGGGTGCACAACGCCCCGCCATGGTTCTACGTGATCCACCTCCCGGCCACGCTCTTCCCCTGGTTCTTCCTCGCCGTCGTCGCCGTCATCGCCATGTGGCGGACGCAGCGCTTCCTTATCAACTGGATCCTGGCCGTCCTCGTGCCGTATTCGATGATGAGCAGCAAACTCGACATCTACATGATGGCCATGATCCCGGCCATAGCGCTGCTGATTGCGGAGTATGTGAAGGAACACCGACCCGCTGGCCGCGCCGCAAACCTGATCGCCATCGCCCTGATGCTGATCGTTGCCATCGCCGGACTCTTCATCCCCGCCAAAACCCTCAAAACCCCCGAAGCCGCCCTTCTCCAGCTCCCCGCCGTCAAAGCGCTCTGCATCATCACCGCCGCCGCCGCGCTTCTCGCGTTCTTCATAGCCCTGCGAGGCTCGCCGATCACCTCGACGATCGCCGCCGGACTGGTACCGATCGTCTCCATGGTCGTCATCGCCATCGCCCTGATGCCGGTGGTCAACGACCTCGCTTCCACCCGCCCCCTCGTCACCGCGCTGGAACAGCAGAACGTCCCGCCCGAGCAGATCGCCCTCTACGCCGCTCCGTATCTCTGGACGCGCGATCTTCCGCCCAGCTTCGAGCGGGTCATGTATGCGACGCCGTACACCCTGGCCGTTTCATCGCCAACAGTCATCGTGGCCGCGCGCGCGCACGCCGGCGAGATCGCTCCGCAGTTGTATGGCTACCACGTCGTCGACACCGTCCGCATGATCGGAAAGTGGTTCTATGTCTATCGACGGTAAGCGCCGCCTCGCCGCCGCCGCCTTCATCGCCCTGCTGGCCTTGTCGGTCTTCTGGCCCGCGCCGGCGATCGAAATCAATCAACTCTGCTGCCACGCGCACCTCACCGTCGACGACCTCTCCTTCCTCGGCCGCGAAGCACCGGCATGGGACGTCGTCTTCTGGTGTATCGCCGGCCTCTTCGCGCTGGCCATGCTGCATCCGAATGGAATCTACAAACCGGCCGATTTCGCCGAGGCCTGGTCGCTCGTACGCGGCACGCGGGTGCGGGTGCGCAGAGCGGATGCGATCGCTTTCGTCTGCGCCGCAATCGTCGTCGCTCTCGTCTGGCGTTTCGCCGACGCGCCCATCACCGCGTGGGCCGAGCGCGTGCAATCGGCGAACGTGCAGGACATCATCCGCATCGCCAACCGCTTCGGCGGCGGCATGAACCCGGCCATGGTGGTCCTCTTCTTTCTCATCGCAGGCGTCGCCTATCGCCGGCGTCTCTGGATTGCTTACGGCGTGGCCATGGCCTTCGCCGGCGCCGCCGTAGGAATCGCCGTCCAGATCATCAAATACACCGCCGGCCGGACGCGCCCCGAGCTCTGGCTCGGACCGTACGAACACGCCCGAGCCTCTGCCACCTCCTTCCCCAGCGGCCACACCGTCGGCGCCTTCGCCATTGCCGGCGTGCTCATCATCGCCTCACCGTCAAAGACGATGCGTATCGCGGCATTCCTCCTGGCGCTGTTCGTCGCCATCTCGCGCGTCCTGGCATTTCGTCACTGGACGAGCGATGTCCTCGCCTCGGCCGCGATCGGGATGGTCATTGCGGCGGTGATGACGAGGGGAGTGATGGCTGCCGAGGTATCATTTCGCGAATGACGGAACTGGCGCTGCGACCTGCGACGTACGAGGACTTGCTCAAGGTTCCGGATCACCTCATTGGTGAGTTGATCGACGGCGAGTTGTATGTGACGCCCCGGCCGGCCATCCCGCACATGAATGTCATCTCCGCTCTTGGAGGCGACCTGAATTCTCGCTTCCAGGGTGGTCGCGGAGGACCCGGCGGATGGTGGATTCTCGTTGAAACAGAAGCCCACGTCAGGGGACATGGGTTTGTGCCTGATGTGGCCGGCTGGCGGCGTGAGCGACTGCCTGTGCTTCCCTCAGCCGCGACGATCGACATCTCGCCCGATTGGGTTTGCGAAGTGCAGTCGCCGAGCACGGCACGGCTTGACCGCGTAAAAAAACTGCCGATGTATGCGGAGATCGGCGTCCGACACGTCTGGTTGATCGATCCTCTGGCCCAGACATTAGAAGTACTGAGGCTGGAGAATGATCGATGGATGATTGCCGGTAACTACGGCGGCGATGATGTTGTGCGCGCTGAGCCGTTCGAAGCGGTGGAGATCGATCTGGCGGCGCTGTGGATTGATCCACCGATCAAATAGCCATCAGGCTTCGACTTCGGCAAAGTTGACCGACACCAATCGCGAGCAGCCGGCTTCCTCCATCGTCACGCCGTACAGCACGTCCGCGGCTTCCATCGTACGGCGTGAGTGCGTGATGACAATGAACTGCGTGTCGCGGGACATGTCGCGGACCAGGCGGACGAAGCGCTCGTTGTTGATCTCGTCGAGCGGGGCGTCGACTTCGTCGAGGATGCAGAACGGGGACGGCTTGTAGCGGAAGATGGCGAAGAGGAGCGCCAGCGCGGTGAGGGCGCGCTCGCCGCCGGAGAGTAGCGCGATCGACTGATTCTTCTTGCCGGGCGGTTGCGCCACGAGCTCGATGCCGCTCTCGAGCACGTCTTCCTCGTCGAGCAGTTGCATCCGCGCCGTGCCGCCGCCGAAGAGCGAGGTGAAGATTTCGGTGAAGTATTCATTGATGGCGTTGAAGGCGTCGCGGAAAAGCTCGCGCGAGGTGAGGTTGATCTTGCGGATCGTGCCGCGCAGCGACTCGATGGCCTGCACCAGATCGTCGCGCTGCGTACGCAGGAACGATTCGCGCTGCTCGAGCTCCGTGTGCTCGTCGATAGCCAGCACGTTGACCGGTCCGATTTTCTCCAGACCGTCCGACAGCTTGGCCACCTCGGCTTCGAGAGAGGCGCGGCTCTCGTCGTCCGCCGGCGGCTCGACGTCGGCGAGGGCATCGATGCCGGCGTGAAGATCGAGCGCAATCTGTTCGCGCAGCAGGTCGAAGGCCGACTTTGCGCGGTCACGGCGGCGCTCCGATTCGAAGAGCGAATCCTTGGCCGTGTTCCAGAGCTCGCGCGATGCCACCGCCCGAGTTTCCAGCTCCTCGACGCGCACCTGCAGGTCGGCAACCTCGGCCTCGAGGGCGACGCGCACTTCGCTCAGCTCGTGCAGTTTCTTCAGCGATTCATCGAGCTGGCCGCGGGAGCGCTCGACCGCGGCTTCGGTCTCTTCGCGTTTGCGCGTCAGTGACTCGATCTCCTGCTGCAGCTGCGTTGCGCGCGCGCCGAGGGAGATGACGATGCGCGAGAGATTCTCATGCTCGCGCTGGATGGCGTTGACCTTGCCCGCCGATGCCTCGACATCGACGCGCGCCTTCGACGCCGCCTCGGTCACCGCTTCGAAGGTCGAACGGAGTTCGGCCAGCTGCTCTTCGTGCCCGCGGATCTGCTCCTGGCAATCGCTTTCCTGCTGTTCGAGCTGCTGCAGGTCGGCGATGGCGGCGTTTTTCCGGGCGATGAGCTGCTCTTTCTCCTCGGCGTACAGCGTCTGCTCTTCGGATGCGACGGCGAGGTCGCGCTCGAAACGATCCAACTCCTGATTGGCGCGCTCGCGATTGCTGCGGCGCTCGCGCAGCTCCTGCTCCGCCGCCCGCGCGCGCTCCTCGGCGAGGATGCGCGCGTCGTCGGCGGCGCGAAGCTCTTCTTCGATCGTTTGCAGTTGCTCGGCGATGCCGCTGGCGCGCGACTCTTCGCTGCCGAGGGCCGCTTCGAGATCGGAAAGCTGTCGCTTCAGCGAGAAGACACCCGGCGTTGCATTCTCCGACTTGCCCCCGATGACCAGCGGCCCACGGACGATGTCGCCTTCCAGCGTGACGAACGTCGCGCTCGGTCGTTCCTTCGATCGATCGAGCGCCTCGCGCAGCGTGCCGACGATGTAGGCCTCGGGAATGGCCAGCCGCACCGCGTTGGCAACGGGACCTTCGCCGACGACCGCGTACTTCGCATCACCGCGACGCCCGCCTTCGCCGGTTGCTTCGTAATCGAGCGTGATGAACGCGCCTCGTCCCGCCCCGCGCTCGCGCAAGCGGGCGATTGCGTTGGTCGCCGTCGTTGCCGTATCGACCACCACCGCCTTCGACACATCGCGCAGCAGCGTATCGAGCGCCGCTTCGAATCCTTCCGTCGCCCGCACGGCCTCGGCGGCCGGCGTGGCGTTCGGAATCAGCTCGAGGATGGCGCGGCGGACGTCTTCTTCCTGTGACTCCAGCGAGATGAGCAGCGTCCGCAGCGAGTCGATCTTGTACGTCATCTGCGACACGCGATCGCGCGCGCCGGCCAGGGTGTCGCGCAGATCGTTGCGGCGCACGGACAACTCGTCGTTCCGCACGACGGCGTCTCGCGCCAGCTGGCGTGACATCTCCAGCAACTCTTCCGCTTCCTGAACGCGCTGATCCCACTCGATGCTGAGGTTTCGCGCGCCGTCGCGGCTCTCGGTAGCCTTCCGCGCCGACTCGCTCAACTTGCCGAGGTAGAACTCGCACTTCTCGACCGCCACCTCGATTTGATGCACTTGATTGCGGGCCTCGGAGATTCGAGCGATGGTCCGCATCAGCGTCTCGCGCGCATCGGTCAGCGCCTTTTCATGACGACGAACCTCATCGGACCGCTCCTGGCGATCGCGCTCCGCCTGCTCGGCGATCTCGCGCAGCTCATTGCGCTCGGCACGCGCGACTTCGAGAGCCTGCGAGCGCTCATCAAGCAGCGCCTGCTGTTCGGCCCCTTCGCTCTCCAGTTGCGCAATCTGCGTCTGCGCGTTTTCGCTGCGCTGGACCAGATCGCCGAGGTTCGTCTCTGACTGCTCCATGAACGAGCGAAGCCGTTCGACGTCACCGGAGAGCGACGCCACTTCCTCGCGCACGTGCGACGCGCGCGATGACTTGCCCGTTAATGCCGTCCGATTCTCCGCCAGCTCTGCTTCGTCGGTTGCCAATTGGGCCGCAAGCTCCGACTCGCTCGCCTGCGACGACGCGACTCCCTCGTCCGCCGCGGCCTGCTCCGCCTGTGCGGCCACGATGCGGCCCTTGTACAGCGCGCGCTTCGCCGTCGACAGCTGCTCGCTCAGGTCCTTGTGCCGCCGCGCTTTTCCTGCCTGGCGCTTGAGCGAATTCAGATTCCGCGTGACCTCGGCCAGCGTATCGTCGATGCGCAGCAGGTTCTGCTGCGTTTCTTCCAGCTTCATCTCCGCGGCGCGGCGCTTGGTTTTGTACTTGGTGATGCCGGCCGCTTCCTCGATCAGGCGGCGGCGATCCTGCGGCTTGTTGGAGAGGATCAGATCGATCTTTCCCTGCTCCATCACCGAGTAATTGCGGATGCCGAGGCCGGTGTCCATCAGGATGTCGGAGATGTCCTTGAGCCGCACGCGCTTGCCGTTGAGGCGAAACTCCGACTCGCCAGTGCGGAAGACGCGGCGGTTGATGGTGATGCGCCCGTCGTCCGACATCGGATGGTTGCTGTCGCCGTTGGTCGTGGCCAGCGTCAGCGTCACTTCGCCCATCGACAGCGGCCGGCGTCGCGCCGAGCCCTGGAAGATGACGTCGTCCATCGTCTCGCCGCGGATGTGCGAGGCGCGGTTCTCGCCGAGGACCCAGATGATGGCGTCGCAGATGTTGGACTTACCGCAGCCGTTCGGCCCGACGACCGCGGTCATCGGCGAAGGGAAGGAGAGGTGGGCCGGATCGTAGAACGATTTGAAGCCGTGAATTTCCAGTTTGTCGAGACGAAACATTAATGAAGAACACCTGACGTTCTGATTTGGACGCGCCGGATACTAGCAGCAATCCCGAGGCGCGCTGCGAAGCGAATTTGCCGCTCGTAAACCGCTCATTGCAAAGGGAAATTCGCGGTTGACAGCGAAGCGGCGCAATCGTTCCTGTGCACGTAGAATGCGTGGCGATGTCCATCGACGACTTCCTGCGCCGCGAGATCGAGGTGGGCAGCTTCCCCGGCGCTGTCTACGCAACCGGTTCCTCACGCGGAATCGAGCGCGAAAACGCCCTCGGCCACGCCATCACGGTCCCGCTGCGAATCCCAGCCACGCTCGACACGATCTACGACTGCGCATCGCTGACCAAGCCGCTGATCACGACGACGCTGGCGCTGCAGCTGCTGGACATCGATGCCATCCGCCCGCTGCTGACGCACACCTCGGGGCTGCGCGCCTGGATACCGCTCTACCTCTATCCCGATTACATCGCTGCCATCCGCGAACACGGCCCGGAGTACGAGCCGGGGACGAAGGTTGTCTACTCGGATCTGAACTACGTCCTGCTCTGGTCGATGCTGCCGGATTACGTGTCCCTTGCGCGCTCACGAATCTTCGAGCCCCTCGGCATTGACGCAACATTCAACCCGCCGCCGTCGCTGCGCCCACGTATCGCTGCGACGGAGTGGGGCCAGCGCTTCGAAGCCAAACTCGCCGGCCGCCCTGAGATCGCCGCGCGACGCGATGGCTTGATCTGGGGCGAAGTCCACGATGGCAACTCCTTCTTCGCCGGCGGCACCGCCGGCAACGCCGGCCTCTTCGCCACCGCCCGCGCCGTCTTTCGCATCGCGCAGGCATGGGTCAACGCCGAGCTCCTGCCTCGCGCGATCGTCTCCGAGGCAACGCGCGATCAAACCACCGGCCTGAACGAATCGCGCGGCCTCGGCTGGCAGATCTCCCCAACCGGCATGTACGGCCACACCGGCTTCACCGGCACATCAGTCTGGATCGATCCCGAACGCGACAAGATCATGGTCCTGCTGACGAACCGTGTGCACCCGTGTGCCTCAGCGAATTCGATGCAGCGGATACGAGGGGAGTTTCACCGGCTGGCGTTGCAAGCGTAGCGCCGGCCGCGCCGGCTGGACGCCAGCGGCTCGCTGGCGATTCTCTAACCGCCGCCGAGCCGGCAGCGGTCCAGCCGGCCAGGCGGCCAGCGCTACGAGGCGCCCCGATCGCTTTCCTCGCCAGCGAGCGCAGTGGCATAGTCAGCCATGCCTTCTTCAGCAAGACGACTGTCTTCCGCCGCGAACTCCCGATAAAGCGGACCGTAGACCGCAGGATCCCAAGAAGGCAGAGGCGCTTCGCTCGGCTTTAGGCGAATTTTCCTCAACTCCGCGTCTCCGCGCCTCCGCGTGACCACACGCTCCCCGGTGCCCATTGCGCTGCTTTTGCTCGTAGCGCGGCTGCGCGCGTCGGATCGCCCGCGGCCTCGGATAGCACCCCGAACATCACCAACGTCTCCGCCAGCAGCGGATCCGGATCCGTGTAGTCGTCACGGAAGCGGGTTTCCAGCAGCTCGAGATTGTCGGTGTAGGTGCGCAGCGCATCCTCGCGATCGCCGCGGCGCAGCAGGATGTAGGCGAGGCCGAGGGCCTGGAACTCCATGATCTGCGGGTGGAGGGCGATCGTCTCCTCCATCAGCCGCTTCGCTTCATCGAGATCGCGGCCGAGGTGGGCGAGGGAGAGGGCGATGCCTTCGCGGGCGGCGGGGTCGTCGGATTTTCGATATGACGCGATCGCCTCGTCGAACCTGCCGAGGAGCTTGAGCGCCTCGGCGCGGTGGAGTGGATCGTTCGCGGCGGCGGTGACGGCATCCTCGTAACGATGCTGCTGGATCAGCTGCTGCGCATTGGTGACCGGCTTTTGCGCAAGCATGTACGCGGCAAGCCAGCCGATGAGAATTACGGCGATGATGACGACGGCGAGTTGGAGCATCAGCGAAGTCTAGTGCGGCTTCGCCGGCGCAGGTGCCGGAGCTGCCGTCGCCGTCTGCTGTGCCGCCACCACCTCGGGCGGCGTGATCGCTCCCGGCTCGACGACAAACGTGCGCATCGTCTGCGGATGCCCATCGAACTGGAACTCCAGTTTCGGCAGCGGCAGCGGACGGTTCTCATCCTGCTGATTGCTGAGATCCGTCACCTCGGTCAGCGGGATTGCCGCTGCGGCGGAGACGTCGCGCGCGTTGCGGCGGGTCACATACTCGTGCAGGCCGGCCAGCAGCAGGATGATGATGCCGACGGCGAGGGCGATCACGATCCCTTGGCGCTGGCGCGCGAACTCCACCACGCTCTCCGAGGCCGTCGCCGCGGGGCGCGGGTGAAACATCTCCTGGAGCACCGCCTGCGTGTCGACCGGCTTCGTGCCGGTGCGCGGATCGGCGCCGCAATACGGACAGAGTCGCGCCACCGCATCGATGTCGTGTTTGCATGACGCGCAGACGATGCGATCAGTGGAGACGTTCTGCGGATCGGCGGTCATCGCGGATGCACGTTTATATCGACAGAGAACGTCGATGTCACGGGTTGGCCGTTTTCCGTCGCCGGCTTGAAGCGCCAGTTCTGTACCGAGGCGATGAGTCGCGGCATCTCGCCGGGGATCGATTGCGCGACGTCGATGTTGTGAACGCGGCCGTCGGACCCGACGGTGAGGAACAGCCGCGCGCTCGTCGGCCGGTTAACGCTCATCGCCGGCACGGGTTGATAAAGCGGAATCGGTTGCGTGTGCGGTACGGAGGCGACGCGCACGGGCTGCGGCGATCCGCTCGGCGCCGTGCGCCTCGGCCGCGGCTCGACGCCGCCGACGATCGTGCGCGGATCGACGGTGCCGTTGTTCGCGCGCACCGCGCGCTCCGCCTTCGCCCGCTGCGCCGCGGCCGAGTAGGCCACGGAGGGGAGGGCGGTGGCGTCGGCACGCTCGCCGTTGACGTCGACATTGCCCGCGCTCGGCTGCTGCGCGGGCGCGCTGGTGACCGGCACATCGGGCTGGGCAGAATCGACGCCGCCTTCGACAGGAACGAGCGTGACCGTCGAGCGTGGCGCCGGTGCCGTCGACGGAGCCGGGGCCGCGGCTTGCGGCGCTTTCGAATCGTCGCCATGCTCGCGGTTCATGAACGCGCCGACCGAAAACGCAATGATCACCAGCGCCACGAACGCGGCCGCGCCGGCGAGCTTGTTGCGCGCGCGATTGTCGGGAGGCGGGACGTACGCCGGCGAGATCGGCATCGGCGCCGCCTCTTCCGCCGGTCGCGGCATGCCCTGATCCCAGCTGCAGTAGACGCACGATCGGGCGTAGGCATCGATCGGGCGGTCACATCGGACGCATGGTTTTTGGTCAGCCATACAACATTCTCTGAAGTTCGCTTGCTGCAACCGCCGTACCGCGTCCTACAATGCCGCCGTGCTTTCCCCCGACCAGTTCCTTGGTCCGTATCGCTTGATCTCGCGCGTGGGGGCGGGCGGGATGGGCGAAGTCTGGCGCGCCGAGGATTCACGCCTCGGGCGCGTAGTGGCCATCAAGGTCCTGCCGCCGTCGTTCGTCGCCAACGTCGAGGCCACCGCGCGTCTCAAACGCGAGGCGCGGACGGCCGCGCAGCTCTATCACCCGTCGATCGCCACCATCCATTCGATCGAGCAGGATGGCGACCAGATTTTCATCGTCGAAGAGTTTGTCGACGGCGAGCCGCTGACGAAAGTCATCCGGCGCGGCGGCCTTTCCGAATCGGAGATCTGCCGCATCGGCCGCGCGGTCGGCGATGCATTGGCCGAGGCGCATGCGAAAGGGATCGTTCACCGCGACATCAAGCCGGACAACATCATCGTCAACGGCAATCGCGTCAAAGTCCTCGACTTCGGAATCGCCAAGCAGGTCGGTCTGGCAGGTGCCTCGGCGGAAGACACGCCGACGGCGGCGTTCGTGACGCAGCAGGGGATGATCCTCGGCACGATTCACTACATGTCGCCGGAGCAGGCCCTCGGCAAAGTGATCGACGGCCGCGCTGACGTCTTCTCGCTCGGCGTCGTGCTCTACGAGATGTCCACCGGCCGCCGGCCGTTCTCGGGCGAGACCATCACCGAGACGATGACGCAGATCATCCGCGACGAGCCGACAGAGCCCGTGCTGGTGAATCCGGGAATCTCGCCTGGGATGAACGAGATCATCCAGCGCTCGCTCCGCAAGAATGTCGCGGATCGTTTCACGGCCGCCGAGCTGGTGACCGCGCTCGACGCGCAGATCGGCCGCGCGCCGACGGCGCCGTACACGTCGGCGAACGAGGTGACGGCCAAAGCAGCAGCTCCGACGCTGTTGACCGGAGCGAAGACCGTCCAGGAAGTTGCTCCGCGGCGTCGTAGCAGCGCCGTGCCCGCGGTGATCGCCGTGATGGTGGTTGTCATCGCTGCCGCGGCCGCGGTCATGTACACGCGCCGTCCTGCCCCTGTGCCCGCAACGCAGACCACCGCGCCAAAACCGCAGCCGGTCGCACCGCCGTCGACGACGTCGGTGAGCGTGACTGCACCGGAGACCGGAACGATCATCGAACAGAAGAAAGAGGTTGTGCCGCAGAAAACCGAGAGCACGGCACCCCCACCGAAGGTCGCCGAAACTCCGGTGCCGGTGCCTCCCACGCCGCAGCCGGAGCCCGTGCCCGCATCCGAACCGAAAGCCGACACCCTCTACGCCACCGCGATGTCCGAGCTCCTCGGCGGCGACCCGCAGCAGGCGCGCAAGACGCTGCATCGCGTCCTTCGCCAGGACCCGCACTACGCCAAAGCGCACTTTCGGATGGGCGAGATCGCACTCTTGAATCGCAATCTCAATCCTGCCGCGGACGAGCTGAACCTCGCCCTCTCCGATTCCGACCGCCTCGATCCACGCGAACAGCAGCTGACCCGTCTCGGTCTCGCTCTCGCCTCCCGCAATCGATTCGAATCGCAACGAATCGCCGACGAGATCTCGCAACGCTGGCCCGCCGATCCCGACCTCACCCGCATGCGCGAGACGTTTCCGGGTATGTTCCTCGAGTTCCCGCGCGAGCGGGGCCGTCGGCACCTGCGGCCGTAGTGACGGAGCGCTGGCGTCCACGCCGGCTGGCCCGGCGTCGTCTCGACGCCGACCACCAAGACACCAACATTCGCTGCTAAGCGCGGCGGCGAGGACCCTTCGGCTTCGCTCAGGGCAGGCTACGCCGAGCCAGCCGGCGCGACGCCAGCGCTCCCGTCGTGAGCCACCCAGTTACAATCCGCCGCCCATGTTTGACTCCATCCGCTTCGCGAAGCGGCTCATCGACATTCCGTCGCCGACCGACAGCGAATTCGAGGTTGCTGGCTTTCTTCACGATGAGCTGGCTGCGCTCGGCTATGCCTGCCGCAAGCAGGCGGTGAGCGAGCGTCGGTTCAATGTCTATGCGGCGGCGGGCGGCAGGCCGCGTGTGGTGATCAACTCGCACATCGATACGGTGCCGCCGTGGTTTGCGGCTTCTGAGGATGATGAGTTTCTGTACGGGCGCGGCGCGTGCGACACCAAGGGGATCATCGCGGCGATGATTGCGGCGGGGGAACGGCTGCGTGCGGGTGGAATGAACGATTTCGCCTTCCTCTTCGTCGTTGGCGAGGAGACCGATTCGATCGGGGCCAAGATGGCCAATACGGAGTTTGCGGGACTCGGATCGGAATACGTCATCGTCGGTGAGCCGACGGAGTCGACCTTTGCGCGTGCGTCAAAAGGTGCGCTTACCTGCTTCGTTCGGTTCGACGGCATCGCCGGGCATTCCGCCTATCCCGAGCGCGGCGATTCGGCGATCAACAAGATGGTGGCGGCGATCGCGGAGATCAACGCCACGCGCTGGGGCTCCGACGCTGACCTCGGCGAGACCACCGTCAACGTCGGCGTTGTGCGCGGCGGCGAGAAGCCGAACGTGATTCCGTCCGAGGCCGAGTGCCAGATGATCTTTCGCACGGTCACACATCCGGACGAGGTGCAGGCGAAACTGCAGGCGATCCTTACGCGGCACGGCGGGACCATCACCGTTTCGCGCGGAAATCCGCCGCAATTCATGAAAGTGCCGGATGGCGCGACCTCACGCGTCGTTGCGTTCAACACCGACGTGCCACACCTCGGCGCGCTCGGCAAGCCGCTGCTGTTCGGTCCCGGCTCGATCCTCGACGCCCACGGCGCGAATGAGAAGATCGGGAAGAAGGAATTGTTGGAGTCGGTGCAGACGTACACCGATACCGTCATGGCCCTATGCCGAAGCTGAACGAAACGATCTACCTCATCGCCGCCGTCCGCACGCCGATCGGAAAATTCGGCGGCGGCCTGTCGTCGCTCACCGCCGCGGAGCTGGGCACTGCCAGCGCGAAGGCGACGCTGGCGCGCAGCGGCATCGATCCGAATGCTGTCGATGAAGTGATCTTTGGCAACGCCCGCCAGGCCGGCGTCGGACCGAACGTGGCGCGCCAGATTGCCATCAAGTCCGGACTTCGCCACGAGACGCCGGCCTACACCGTCAACCAGGCCTGCGGCTCCGGGCTGCGCGCGATCATGAACGCCGCCGATCAGATCCGGCTCGGGCAGGCCGGCGTCGTCCTCGCCGGCGGAACGGAGTCGATGTCGAACACTCCATATCTTCTGCCGCGAGCCCGTTGGGGCTACCGCATGGGAGACGCCGAGGTCGTCGACGGCATGTACCGCGACGGTTTTCTCTGTCCACTGGCCGACGAGATGATGGGCGCGACGGCGGAGACGCTGGCCGATCGCTACTCCATCTCGCGCGAAGAGCAGGATGCGTACGCAGTGGAGACGCAGCGCCGCGCCGGCGTGGCGTACGCCGAGGGACGGTTCAAGGACGAGATCGTGCCGGTCACGGTGTCGGGCCGGAAGGGCGACGTGGTCATCGACACCGATGAACACCCGCGCTTCGACGCCGACCTCGGATCGCTGGCCAAGCTACCGCCGGTCTTTCGAAAAAACGGAACGGTGCACGCCGGCAACTCGTCCGGCGTCACCGATGGCGCGTCATCGATGCTCGTGGCCTCGGCCGACGCCGTGCAGCGGCACGGCCTGACACCGATGGCGCGCATCATCGGCTACGCGCAGGCAGGCGTCGATCCGAAGATCATGGGCATCGGCCCTGTTCCGGCCACGCGTGCTCTCCTCGCCGACACCGGTACCACGCTCGATCAGATCGATCTCATCGAACTGAACGAAGCCTTCGCCGCGCAGGTGCTGGCGTGCGATCGGGAGCTGCATTTCGATCGCTCGCGGTTGAACGTGCACGGAGGGGCGATCTCCCTCGGCCATCCAATCGGCGCAACGGGGTCGCGGATCACGACGACGCTTCTTCACGCGCTGGCCTCGCATGACAAACGCCTCGGGCTGGCGACGTTGTGTATCAGCGGGGGGATGGGGTTGTCGATGCTGGTGGAGCGAACTTGATCTTCACCGACTCCCACTGCCACCTGACGATGTCCGACGCCGAATCCACGCTGGCGCGTGCGCGCGAGGCCGGTGTGCGCGGCTTCGTCGTGCCGGGCACGAAGCTGGAGGATGCGTCCCAAACCGTCGCCGTTGCGCAGAAGCACGACGACGTCTGGGCCGCCGTCGGATTTCATCCGCATGAAGCGAAGGATTGCGATGACGCTGCCTTCGCCGTGATCGAGCGGCTGGCGTCGGAGCCGCGGGTCGTCGCCATCGGCGAGTGCGGGCTCGATTACCACTACATGCACTCGCCGCGGAAGACGCAGATCGCCGTCTTCGAACGGCATCTCGATCTGGCGAAGCGGATGGACAAGCCGATCATCGTTCACAACCGCGAGTCGGCCGAGGACATGGTGACGATTCTTTCGGCCAGCGGCGCGCGCGGCATCCTGCATTCCTTCACCGAGTCGGAAGAGGTCGCGCGCAAGTTCATCGATGCCGGCTACTACATCTCCTTCTCCGGCATCGTCACCTTTCGCAGCGCCGAGGCCTTGCGCGCGTGCGCGAAAGCATTGCCGCACGACCGCGTGCTCATCGAAACCGACACCCCCTTTCTCGCGCCGGTGCCGTTTCGCGGGAAGGACAACGAGCCGGCGTTCGTGATCAAAGTGGCGGAGCTGCTGGCCACGTTGTGGGGTGTTCCGGTCGCCGATGTGGCGGCGCGGACGACCGCAAATTTCGAGAGCGCCTTCGGCGTTACACTGCCGCGCTGATGCCGTCCACGCCCGACCTTTCCGTCGTTTTTCCCGTCTACAACGAGGAAGAAAACATCCCCATCCTGCTCGATGAGATCGCGAAGGCGATCGACGGGAAGTGGTCGTACGAGATCGTGGCTGTCGACGACGGCTCGACCGATGGCAGCCTCGAGGTCCTGCGCGCCAGCAAGGCAAAACATCCGATGCTGCGGGTGCTGACGTTCGAGAAAAACAGTGGGCAGACCGCGGCGCTCGATGCTGCCTGGCGCGCGGCGCGGGGCACGTTTGTGGTCTCGCTCGATGCCGACCTGCAGAACGACCCGGCCGACATCCCGGCCATGATGCGCACGCTCGAGACCAGCGCGGCCGACATGGTCATCGGCGTGCGCGTGAATCGTCACGACACCTGGTCGCGCAAGATGCAGTCGAAGATCGGCAACGGCGTCCGCAACTGGATCACCAACGATCACATCACCGACACCGGCTGTTCGTTGAAGCTGGTCAAGCGCGAGGCCATCGACCGCATCCGTCTCTACACCGGTATGCATCGCTTTCTGCCGACGCTGGTGCGGATGCACGGCTACAAAGTCGTGGAGATGCCGGTCAATCACCGGGCCCGCAAGTTCGGCGTCTCGAAGTATGGGGCGATGAATCGCGCCTTCCGAGGGCTGGCGGATTGCGTGGCGGTGCGGTGGATGTCGAAGAGGGTGCTGACGTACAAAGTTACTGAAGACCAAGAGTCTCATCCTGCGGCGTAGCGCGCAGGATCTCCGGTGGCGCCGCGAGGGTCTTGACTAACAACAGCATCGCGGTGCTACGGAGATCCTGACAGTTCGCTTCGCTCACGTCAGGATAGACTTTCGGAGAACCAATGCACTTCCCCCTCTCCTTCGACCCGCGCACCTGGCATTGGGACCTGCTGGCCGCGTTCGGCTTCGTGGCCCAGGCGTTGTTTGCGGCGCGGTTCATCGTGCAGTGGATCTCGTCCGAGCGCAGGAGGATGAGCCACGTGCCGGTGGAGTTCTGGTACCTCTCGCTTTCCGGCGGTATTCTCATGACCATCTACGGTGTGGCGCGGCGGGATCCGGTCATCATCTTTGGCCAGGCGCCGGCGCTCATCGTCTACATCCGAAACCTGATGCTCATTCGAACCGAACGCTCCCGATCCCTCTGACATGCTCGACCTCACTCCCGATCATCACAAGACTCTCCTCACCATCGCCCGTCAATCGATCTCCTCGGTGCTCGACGGCCGCGCCCCCGAATGGAACGCCGACGACCTCGATGAAGCCCTCCGCCATCCGGCCGGCGTCTTCGTCACCCTGCGAACGAAAGAGGGCGACCTGCGCGGCTGCATCGGATCGATCCGGGCGTCCGAGCTGCTGTACAAGGCGGTCGTCACCAGCGCCATCTCCGCGGCCTTCCGCGATCCCCGATTTGAGCCCCTCCGGCCGGGCGAGCTGGAACGGCTCGATCTCGAGATCTCGGTCATGGGGCCGATCGAGCTGGTCACAGACTTCGAGGAGATCGTGGTCGGGCGCGATGGGTTGATCATCAGCCGAGGACGGTACGCGGGGCTGCTGCTGCCGCAGGTGGCCACCGAGTACGAGTGGGATCGGGAGAGTTTTCTCGACCAGACCTGCCTCAAAGCGGGGCTGCCGCGCGGGGCATGGCGGGCCGCCGACTGCAGGGTCGAAAAGTTTTCAGCGATCGTCTTTGGCGAGTAAACCACCCACCAGCAACGACTTGTCCCTGATTTGCCAAGGCTGACCTTGCTGAAGAGCGGATTAAGGTCCACTCTCCACCGGTTACGTTCGCGTCGACCAACTCTTATTCGTAGCGAAAATAACTTAAGGGAGAACGATGGCCAGGAAGCGGCGCTCACTCACGGAATCCCTCTCTGTTCGCTCGGCGAAGG
>Ga0157378_10000862_pt1 | contig 28092 bp, 26 predicted proteins | sample M65metaG_FD_115309 | JGI IMG/M metagenome (GOLD analysis project Ga0157378, IMG submission 115309) | Miscanthus rhizosphere microbial communities from Kellogg Biological Station, Michigan, USA - M6-5 metaG | ecosystem: Host-associated > Plants > Roots > Rhizosphere > Soil | place: USA: Michigan... | reverse complement strand
GAAAGCGGCGCGCCGGAAACGCGTCGACGGTGAACGTCACCGGTTGCTCTTGGCGCACGTTGCCGACGTCGGCCTCATCGACGCTCGTATGAACCTCCATTTTGGCGAGATCGTTGGCGATGGTGAACAGCGTCGGCGCTTGCAGGGACGCCGCGACGGTCTGACCCACGTCAATATTGCGTGAAATAACCATGCCGTCGACCGGCGAGCGAATCACCGTATTGTTCAAATCCACCATCGACTGAGTCAAGCCAGCCTGAGCTTGAGCGGTCTGCGCTTGATTGACGTTCAGTTGCGCTAACGCGGCATCGTAGGCGGTTTGCGCCGCATCGAGGTCACTCTGTGCCATCAACTCCCGCTTGCGCAGCTCGCGGCTCCGCTCCAAAGTCCTGAGCGCATCTTCCACGCTGACCTTCGCTTTGGCATGATTCGCTTGCGCCGCCAAAACATTGGCCCGCGCTTGGTCCACTGCCGCTTTAAACTTGTCTTGATTCAGTTGGGCGACGACCTGCCCGGCGTTCACCTTGGTATTGAAATCGGCGAGAAGCTTGTCGATCGTGCCGGACACCTGGCTGCCGACTTGCACGGTGACAACGGCTTGCAATGTACCCGTCGAAGACACCACTTGGCGCACATTGCCGCGGCTCACCGGCACAGTGAGATAAGGCGATTCGGTGGGAGCGCCGAGGTTGCGCCAATAGGCGAATCCCGCGCCGCCGATTAGAAGCAGCGCCGCTCCGGCGAAGACAATCTTTTTAATCTTCATGGAGGCGTCTCTCGCAAAAGACGGAACACCTTGGCCGCAAAATCATTCGGATCGCGCTGAGCCATGCGCCGATAAGTCAAACCCGTGGTAATTTCCGCGTTGGGCTCTTGATCTTCGATCACTTGCTCGAGGGCGACGCGAAAGCGCGACACGGGCGCGGCACCGGTCATTTCATATTCCAGCTCGCTCACACGGCCCTTGAGATAGTAATTTGTTTTGAAGTCGCTCAGCATGAGCGTGATCTTGCCGGTTTTTCTGAGATTGTTCGCCGTCGAGCTGTTTTTCCAGAGCGCCATATCTAAAGTCGATGCACTTTTAGCAATCACTTCATAATAGGATAACAAAGCCGGATGCGCCCAACCGTCTTCATCGATGGTAAAGATCGGTATGATCTTGCCTTCCTGAGCTTCGATCTCTGCGCCACCCAGGCGCTGCAACAGCTCGGGCGGCAATTCTTTTCCCAATAGTTGCGACATGATGTCTATTCTCCTCGACGACGGGTCTTATACCCGATCTAACGATCGAGAACCAGCTCCTGCCTCTTGCCAAATCCTTGGGCGTTGTCGATATAAAAAACCTTCTCCGGCGTGACGCAGTAAAATTTGACCTTGAGAAACGCCTTGTAAAAAACCCCGCTGCTGGGATCGGTAAAGAGCTTGATCACACCCGGATACTTACGCGCGTAAACGGCCATCGCCTTGGCTTTTTCCAGGACACCGTCGACGAGCGCAACCTGGCCTTCGAGTTGAATCCCCTTGATCTCGCGCCAGTCGTGGTAGTCTTCCTGAATCGTGACCGCGACCTTTGAGTTTAGAGCTAGATTCTGGCAGTGCCGCGAATCGGGTGCGGAGAAGAAATACAGCTGTAAATCATCGCTGGCAAAAAACACTGTCGCCGCCCACGGCGCATCACCGGCGCAGGTCGCCAGCGTCATCGTGTTGTGTGAGCGAAGATAATCGAGGATTTGGCCTTTCAGTTCGTCAGCCATTGTCAACTTCGAAGTTTGCGCAAAAAAAACGGCGATTCCACGAGTCAGGATTGACGCACGAGCGGCGCTTTGCGCAACGCGGTTAAATCCACCGCGCCGACGCAAAGCATGCTGACCTTGAGCTCATGGATCACGCCGGCGATAAATTCTATCACCTTTGCCGAAGACTCCAATGCCGCGGCCAAGAGCGGTTGGCCGAAGGCGCCGAGGTCGGCCCCGAGGGCGATTGCCTTGGCGATATCGACGCCGCTGCGAACGCCACCGGAAGCGATTAATTGAATATCCGGCAGCGCTTGACGCACGCTGACGAGCGCCTCCTCGGTCGGAATGCCCCAGGCGGCAAAGGCCGTATCAGGCCGCTTACCCTGTTTCACGGCGCGCTGCGCTTCGACGGCGGACCAAGAAGTCCCACCGTATCCGGCCACGTCGAGCGCTTTGACGCCGGCGCGCTGCAATCGGATCGCCGCGTCGACTGAAATGCCGTTGCCGACTTCCTTGGCGATCACGGGAACTTCGAGCTCACGGCACACCGCCGCGATTTTCTCACCCAGTCCTTTGAAGTTGCGATTGCCTTCGGGCTGAACCGCTTCCTGCAGAACGTTTAAATGCAAAATCAGCGCGTCGGCGCCGATCATCGATACCGCGCGCCGGCAATGCTCGACCGTGTAGCCGTAGTTGAGCTGCACCGCGCCGAGATTACCGAACAGAAGAATATCCGGCGCGACGTCGCGCACCTCAAACGAACCCGCCGCGGACGGCTCTTCGACGGCGACTCGTTGCGAACCGACGCCCATCGCCAGTCCCAAGCTCTGCGCCGCCGCAGCGAGATTGCGATTTACTTTGCGCGCCAGATCGAAGCCGCCGGTCATTGAGGAAATCAGGATCGGTGCCTGCAAGCGTTTGCCGAGAAACGTCGTGCTCAGATCGATCTCATCGATGTCGAGCTCCGGCAGCGCGTTGTGGACGAAGCGATAGCGGTTAAGACCCGTGCCAGATGCGCTCGTGACGCTCTCGGTATCGAGGCAGATTTCTAGATGCTCTTTTTTGCGTTTTTGGGTTTTGGTGAGGGCTTTGATCACCCGGCGGCGTGGCATGTCAGCGCAGCGACAGCGAAATCACCGCTGCTTTTTCGCTTCCTTGCGTTCTTTGGCCGCGGTAATCGGCGTGGTCTTGGACGCGTCGGGATGGCGGCTCATGCCTTCATCGTCCCAGCGATGGAAGAGCTTCACATCGATGTCGAATTGATCGAGAATCCGCGTGACCGTTTGATTGATGACGTCATTTAAAGTCTTGGGGCGGTGATAGAACGCCGGCACCGGCGGGAAAATAATCGCGCCCATGCGCGTGAGCGAGGCCATCGCTTCCAAATGACCGAGATGAAGGGGCGTTTCGCGCACAACCAGCACGAGCTTTTTTCGTTCTTTCAATACCACGTCGGCGGCCCGCACCAGCAAGTCGCCGGCGAGCGAATGGGCGATGCCGCCCATGGATTTCATCGAACAAGGCACAATCACCATCCCTTCCGTGCGAAACGATCCGCTCGAAATGCTCGCGCCCACGTTGCTGATGTCATGAACGACGTCGGCCATCGCTTCCACGTCTTTCACGGAAAAAGGCGTTTCTACTTGGATCGTCATCCGGCCGGCCTTGCTCATCACAAGGTGAGTTTCGATGTCGTCGATTTTAGCGAGAATCTCCAACATGCGCACGCCGTAGATCGCGCCGGTGGCGCCCGAGATGCCAACGATCAGTCTTTTTTTCTGGCTCAATTGAGAAACTCCCACGTGAGTTGATCGCCGTCGCCGACGCCCAGATGTTCTTTCAGCCGCAGCGGCGCGACGATTTCGATTTTGTCATCCGGATAATTTTCTACCTCGGGAAATAGCACCGCGCCCAAGATTTTCTCGGGAACTTTACCCGCTTGTCCGATAATTGCAATCGGATAGAGCCGGGCATTACAAAAGTTTCCGCGCGCCGGTGCCAGCGCTACGCCGGCCGATCCGTCGCGCACCCGCTGCCAAACGGCCGCATCCTCGGCTGCACTGGGCCGGACGTTTAGCGTTGCCGGAAAAGGGGTGAATCCCAAACATTGCTTCAAAGCCGCTTGCACCCAATCCAAAGCCATGAACGAAGCAGCTTGACCTAGATCGGAAAATATTATTCCGCTCATCTGCTGCACGGCTTGGCTCGTCAATGGCCGGAAAGCGAAGCTGCGTCGCCGCCGCGCCGCACTTTGATGACTTCGCCGAGAATCGACAGAGCGATTTCCGCCGGCGTCTCGGTCCCGATGTCGAGACCGATGGGTGCATAAACCCGCTCGATCAACTCTTCGCTGATCTTATCTTCATCGCGAAATCTCTGGAAACAGGCTTTGATCCGGCGCCGGCTGCCAATCATGCCGATATATTTCGCCTGGCTCGGCAGAACCACCCGCAAGCAGGGCTCGTCATAAGCATGCCCGCGCGTAATCAGCACGATGTAATACGAGGGCGTGATGGTCATCTCTTTGAGCATCTGCGCCATGTCACCGACCAAAACTTCATCGGCGTCGGGGAACCGCTCGCGGTTGGCGTAGAGCAAACGATCATCGATAACCGTCACGTGAAAATCCAAGACTTTGGCGATTTTAACCAACGGCACCGCGATATGACCGGCGCCAACGACAATAAGCTTCGGCGGCGACGGCATCACCTCGAAAAAGACTTCCAGCTTGCCGCCGGCTTGCGGAATGTTCAGCGAAACCAGCTGTGATTTTTCGGCGCGTAAACGGCTGGCGCTCTCTTCGACGATCGCCTGGACGACGCGCGGATCGCCGATCGTTTCGCCGCTTACCTTTTCATCGCGTACCAGACATTTCGCTCCCGGCTCAACGTGCACGCCGGCCTCGACCTCGACGACGGTGGCCAGCACGGCCGCCGCGCCTGCTTCGCTGATCTGAACCAGTTCTTCGGAGAGGGAAATCATTTACCTGCCGGCGCTGCTTCCCGCTCCCGCTCATTCCACCAGGGATCGATAAATACGTTCATGATGCCGCCGCACACGGCCGGGCTGTCCGAGGAAATATCGTCCAGAAGGTCGACGCGCACCGTTCTCGGCTTGCGCGTGCGAATCACCTCGATCGCCTCGCGCTTCACATCCGCCTCGCCGCAACCGCCGCCGATGGTGCCGAGGATTTCCCCCCAGGCGGTAACCACCATCTTGGCGCCGACTTCGCGCGGCGTCGAGCCTTTGGTTGAGACGATGGTTGCCACAGCCAAGGTTTCTCCCTTGTCGAGAAATTCCTTCACCTGGTGATAAATCGAATCTTTCTTTTTGCCTTCCAGGTCTGCATCCGTATAACAAGCGCCAGGTCCAGCCATGTTCGTTCCTCCAATAATGAAGATTAGAATTGCAGTCGGCGATCCTCCATCCTCGATCTACGACTCGCTAGGCCACCTTCTGCAGCGTCCGCCCGAGAGCGACCAAACTATTTACGTTATGCACGGACAAAAACAAATCGAGATAAGGCAACGCTGCTTGCATGCCTTTGCACAGCGGCTCGTAGTTCTCGCTCGCCAAAAGCGGATTGAGCCAAATAATTTTCTTGCAGCGCCGCTTCAGATCTTGCATCTCGCGTTCGAGCAAGCTCACATCGCCGCGGTCCCAACCGTCGCTGATAACCACGACGACGGTCCGGTGAGTTACCATGCTCGGCGCAAAGTCACGATTGAAAGTGTGCAGCGAGCGGCCGATATTGGTGCCGCCGGACCAGCCGAGAATGCTGCCGGAGATCTTTTCCAGCGCGTTGACGATGTCCTTGGTACGAATGAGGTGCGTGATCCGGCTGAGCGAGGTGCTGAAAACAAAAGTCTCCACGCCCCACAGTTCGTTCTGCAGGCCATACATGAATTGAATCAAGAATCGGCTGTAGCAGTCCATCGAGCCGCTGACGTCGCAGAGCAGCACGACTTTGGTTTTTTTGATGCGGCGCTTGCGATGCACCAACTCGACGAGCTCGCCGCCGTATTTCATGCTGCGGCGCATCGTCCAGCGTGGATCCACCGTATTGCCCTTGCGGCCGATTTTTTTGCGCCGGCTGATTTGCGTCGCGATCTTGGTCGCGATCAGGAGAATCGCGCGCGCGACGGCGCGGCTCTCCTCCACTCCCATCTCGCTGAAGTCTTTGCGGTTCATCAGCTCTTGCGGGCTATAGGTCGGCACCGAAAACTCGTCGAGATTTTCCAGCGGCAAGTTTTCCTTGGCTAGGGTCTCTGCCGTGGCTTCTTCGAGTCCACCTTCTTCGTCGCCGCCTTCGGGCGCGGGCGACTCGCTCGGCGTGCCTTCGATCTCCATGGTTTCCATCGGCACCCGCTCATAGCTCATCTCGCGCCAGAAGGAATCGAACAACAAGTCAAAGGCTGGAAAATCTTCTTTCTGCGAGACCATATTCGCGCGCAGCAAGGCTCTGAAGTCGGTCTTCTCGGCGAGATCGACGTGCTCCACCGCCCGTGAGGCGTCGAGCACTTGACTAAGACTTACTTTGACGCCCAACTGTTTGAGCGCGCGGGCAAACGCCATAAGATTGGGCAAGGTTCCTTGGCCGCGTGCCCCCGCCACGCTGTTGACCGCCGCCGCGATTGTTTCTGAAGTGACTTCCATCGAACCTTAACTCACCATCTCGGGCGACGTCCTCAATAGCGCATCCAAGTTAAGTTGCCGTCCTTCGACCTGGTCGCGTAAATGATGCAAGTCCTCGCGGTATTTAAATACGCAACCCATGGTTTCGACGACGGTCTTGTCGTCCAAATTTTTGCGGTTGAGTGCGATCAACGCCGAAGCCCAATCGAGGGTTTCGGCCACGCCAGGCCGCTTGTAAAAATTCATCTCGCGGACCTTTTGCATAAAGGCGCAAATCTGCTGCGCCATCTTGGCTTCGACCGCGGGAAACTTGGTCGTTATGATCTCGTACTCCTTTTCGAAGCTCGGATACTCGATCCAATGATAGAGACAACGGCGTTTGAGCGCATCGTGGATTTCCCGCGTGCGGTTGGACGTTAGAAACACGTAGGGCCGGTGTTTCGCCGCGATCGTGCCGAGTTCGGGGATGGTAATTTGAAAATCCGACAGGACCTCGAGCAAAAACGCCTCGAACTCCATGTCGGCGCGGTCGATCTCGTCGATCAGCAGCACCGGCGGGTTGGCGCCGTCGGTTTGGATTGCCTCGAGCAACGGGCGTTTGACCAAATATTCTTCACTGAAGATCTCGGTCTCGACTTTTTGCCTATCGCCGTGCTCGACTTCTTCCAATTTAATACGCAGCATCTGCTTGGGATAATTCCACTCGTAGAGGGCCGTGTTGGCGTCGAGCCCTTCATAACACTGGAGCCGGATCAGTTTGGCATTAAGCACCTTGGCTAAAACTTTAGCGATCTCGGTTTTACCGACTCCGGCTTCTCCCTCCAGAAGCAACGGCTTACCCATCACGAGCGATAGATAGACTACCGTGGCCAAGGCACGGTCGCACACATATTTTTCCTTAAGCAGAATCTCCTGGACATGCTCGATCGTCAATTGATTTGGATTCACGCTCGCCTCACCTGCAAAGATTAATTTTTGGCCGGTTCCTTAGCGGATGGAGTGGGTAACGGATAACATAAACAACCGCCCGACATTCCCTCCACAGCAATGTCTCAGCCATTCTGGAAATCGAATAACGATACTCTCTTTCATCACCCCGATCAACGTCGTCGCTAACGACCTCCAAACGCGGCTGCAACAGCAGAACAATCAGCTATTCTAATCATAACAAACGAATATCGATTAGGAAAATCCTCGAATAGGACGGGTTCCTGCCGTGCACTCGACACGGCTTGAACTCGATTTAAAGAATAAAAAGGCGACCCGCAGTTCACCCGCGGGAGAACAAGATGAGCCGCATGCACGGCTCGGAAGGACAGCAGAATAACCGCGGCGCGTCTAATTAGCGGCTACGTAGGCGCGCTTAAAATCCGCAGAACTAGCCAGAGAATTTCTCAATTGATTGGCCGCTTCAAGATCGACAAACCGCCCGATACGAACCCGATGCCAGGTTTTGCTGTCGAGTTGGACCGTCATTACATAGGCATCGTAGCCGTGCTGGCGCAAGAAATCAGCCATCGTCTGCGCATCTTTTTCTGCCGCCAACGAGGCAACTTGGACTGCCCATTGTTGCTGGGTCTTGATTTCAAGTCGGCGGTTCACGGGGGGCTGCGGAGCCACGTTCGTTGTTCCCATAGGCCGTGTAACCGAGAGCGCATGCAAAGCGATGGGCGATTGTGCCACTTTACCGGGCGCGACAGAAGCGACACTTTCAGAACTCGTACGGTCGCGGACATCGGAATATGCGCCATAGCCTGGCGCCGCGTTTCGTTCCGGATTCGAAAGTATTGTGGTTTTTTGAACCGACCGCGCTGAGGCGCCGGGCATCAACAGTAAAGCACTTGGAGCCGGAACCGGTGGCGGCGGATTCGGTATCGGCGGCGGATCGCTCAACGGCCCAGGTAACGCTGGGCGATTTTCGACTGGCCTTTGCTGTAGGTTTTGTCGTTCTCTTCCCATTCGCTCCAGTTCATTTCGCACCGCTGAAAGCGATTTTTTAAAGTCTTCGGTAACCTGCCTGGCTTCGTCGCGATTGCGGACTACGTGTGGCGTAATCAGCATGATCAGTTCAGTGCGATCGAGGCTATCGGTTGTTGTGCCAAAAAAACGGCCGACGACCGGGATATCCATGAGATAAGCAATTCCTTGTCGAGTCCTGCTTTTACGCTCGCCGATCAGCCCGCCGATAACCAACGTTTCACCATCTAGGACGACTGCCGTCGTTTCCGCATCTTGGGTATTAAAGGTCGGAAACGTTTCTCCCTGGCCACCTATCGGGATGTTATCACCGAGCGCGCTCACTTCAGCCTTGAGCTGCAGATTCACCAATCCTTGGGCATTCACCTGGGGAATGATTGTCAGAATTCGGCCTGTGTTGCGATATTGAATCGTCGTGCTAGAGGAAACGTTTGCGTTTCCGGCGGCGGCATTTATTGTCCCCGTGGGAATCGGTACCTCGGCTCCCACTTGGATGCGCGCGGGACGGTTGTCGCTGGCAAGCACACTGGGAGACGATAGCAGTTTGACGCGCGAGTCTGTCATCAGAGCGGTAACAAACGCTCGAACCGTGTCACCCGTTCCTATGACTCCACTTAGTCCTCCACCTTTTGCAAACGCCGCAAGGGCGCCGCTCAACAACGCGCCACGAGAGTTGAACGTTTTGTCAAAAATTTTCACGTCACCGAATCGCCGCAAGATCTCGTAATCGACGCCAAATGTTTCGTTGTTCTTCAAGTCGACTTGCAATATCAACGCATCGATCAAGACCTGGCGCGGCGCCGCGTCCAATTCCTTGAGGATATTTTTGATGTTTTGAAACTCCTGCACGGTCCCGTAAATGATTAGCGAATTGGTTGCCGGATCGGGCACGATCCTCATCTGTTCCTGTTGTTGCTGCTGTTGCTGCTGACCTTGCGTTCCTGGAGTTGTCGGTCGCGGCGCCCCCGGTATCTGTGGCGCTGGCGGCTGGGGCGGCACAACCGTCGGAGGCGCTGTTTGGCCCGGTGCTGGAACCGCGGCGTAGGCTCCGAGCGGCCGACTCTGCTGACCGAATGAGCCCGAGGAGCCCGAAGAGCCCGAAGAGCCGAAAGGCGAACCGGTATAGCCGCTTCCCGTTGTTGAACCCATCCCTCCTGTTGTCGAACGATGTAAATCTTGCAGCGTTCGCGTGGTATCTCGTCTGCCCGTTACCGGCTGGCCGAGGGCTTCGGTAATGACATCGGCCAATTCGGTCGCTTTACCGTTGTCGACTGGATAAATAAAAATGCGCCGGCCTGGTCCCTCGGCAATAACATCGATGCGATCCAGCCAGCGCTTGGCATAGGTCCATGCCGCTTCGCTATGACTGATAACCAAGAGCTGATTGATGCGCGGCAAGGCGATGAACTCCGCGGCAAAGCTTTCGGCCTGCGCCGCCGAGGCGGCATATGACTGCATCACCTTGGTCATTTCCTGAGCCAGCTCTTCGGCGCTGGCAATCTTCGGTTGGTAGATCTCCATGCGCGTGCCGGCGAAGACTTGTACGTCGATCAGGTCGGCGATTTCCGCGAGCCTTTGAATATTCGAAGGCAGATCCATGACGATAAGAAAGTTGCCGCGCGGATTTTCGATGATCTCGCCACCCGGCTGCAAAAACGGCGTCAAGACCCGCTTCAATTCCGCCACCGCAAAAAAGCGCGCCGGAATCACTTGCAGCGCGAAGCTATCCTCTCGGCCCTGTCCCACGGGACGGGCTAGACCTTTGCCGTCTTTGATCGGCATGATGTGATAAAGATTGCCGGTGCGCACAGCGACGGCGCCGTTCATGCGCAATATTTGATGAAACACCGGCAGGAGATCTTCGGCTCGGAGTGGCTCGGCGCTGTTGATCGTCACCGTGCCTTTGACTTCGGGATCGATAGTATAAGTCAGACGCAATTGTTGCGCGATGATGTGAATGATTTCCACCAGGTCCGCACGATTGAAATTCAATGAGATCATGCCGCCCGAAGGAATTGATTGCGTCGGGGTAAGTCGCCTCTGCGGCGCCGGCGGCGTGGGTGATCCTTGCGTCTCGCCAGCGTCCGGCGCCGATTGCGCCGGAGCCTGCTGAGCTTGCGGCGTAATTTGCGGGTTGGGTTGCGGTGCAGCACCGGGCGGTTGACTTGGCACGGGAACCCGCCGCGGTATTACCGGCGGCTTATTTGGATCAGGGGGCTGTGGCGCACCGGGAACAGACTGCCTAGGCGTCGGACCGGGTTGAGTCGGTACAGGCACCTGTTGCGCCGCGAGCGGCACGACGACTCCCGCCACCGAAACGAACGCGGCCATTCGGATTGTGCACTTTCCTGCCATGAAATTTCCCCTTCCCCTAATCACGAATCGGGAGTTGGACTCCCAGGAACCGGGACTCTGCCGCGGCGCGGCAAGTTTGGCAAAACCCGCGGCGTAACAACAGGTCCTGGAACAGGTCCTGGGGTAGCGATCTGACCGGCCGGCGCCGCTCGCGGAGCCGCAACATCGACTTTCCGGAAATAGTCCAACAGAACTTCCACCCGCGCCGCATCCTTCGTAAAAACCACTTTTTTATCAGCGATCTCAGCCAATCGATAACCTTCAAGATCGTCGCCGAGCTTTAACCGCATCGGCTGTGGCGGCTGCGGCGGAACCGGTTGCCCACCGCTCGAATTCACGCCGTCTTGCAAAATCGCCGTGCGGTTATTGCCAATGATTACCGTGCCGATCAAGATCACGTTGCGAACCCGTTGGGAAGATCGCGAATTTTCCTCCGCTTCGCGGGTCGCGCCGGCGCCTCTTTCGGGATCGAAAAGATTTTTGCTGATGATGTTATCGGTATTAAATGCCACTTTGGCTGGCGCGAGCGATTTTTCACCCGCCGCTGCGATAGGCAAGGTCTTAGTCGGCATGGGAAAATCCCAGGGGCCTGCTTTCCATGATGAATAAGTATGCCAACCAATCACCCCGATGGCGCCAACCATGAGAATGCTCAGCAGTGATGATCGGGTTAAAATTGCGCTATTCCTCTCTCTCCACCGAGCTTGTCAGAATCTAGGGTTCATTTACGCCAGGTGGACAACCGGGTCAAAATCTAGGGCCAAATTATACAGGTTTACGCCCAATTTGAAAATAAAGATTTTAATCGGGGGCCGCTGCCACGAATTGACCCCGGCCCCCTGCAACCTACCCCATGAGCTTCCCTGCGCCTTTGGCAATCAGCCAACCCCTTATTTAACCGCGCAAGTTTACGGCAGAATTGATGTTGATGGCAAATACGCAAGAAAAACCGGGCGTTAGGTCAAGTGCCTTTTTCGGCCGCCGGATTGGGCGGATTACCGAGTCCCTCGATTTTTGCGGGAGCCGTGGCTTGAGTTCGGGCGTAACCTGCCACTGTAAGGCTAATCCGCAAATTTTGCGCCGGTAACTGCGGCACCCCTGGCGGCTGGGGAAATCCGACTGGACGAAAAAGCGAGCGCACGTTGACTTCATCGATAACGAGTAACTTGGGCGAGGTCTCAAGCGCTTTAATCAAGCTCGCGACTTGCTGGATTTGCCCGCCGATCTCCAGTTGGATCGCGATTTTAGAAAACGAGCCGGCGGCGTCGGGATTGAGGACGCGCGTGGTGATAACCTGCGTCCCTTCGCGGGTGGCGAGCGCCTGAACGGTTTCTTGAAGATCAGAAGCGCTTACCGAAGGCGTGTCGCCGGTGAGCAGTTTCGGTTCTTGCGCCTTGATTTCTGCGCGCGCCGCTTCCAAGGCGGCCAGCATCGTTTCTTTTTGTGCTAGGTAGCGGCGATTTTTCGCCAATAGTTGCGGCTGGCTTTCCAGCTGCTGCTTGACCCACTCACGCCGATCGAAAAACGGCGTCACAATGGCGAATTTAGCGACGAAACCTAGCAGAATGAGCGCCGTCACGAGCGCGAGGCTGCGTTCCCGCTTCGACAGCCTTTGCCAAAAGTTAATCATGGTTTGGCTTTCGACTCCTTGACAGGCTGACTCTTGGTTTCTTTGATCTCCACGCCCTTCGCCGCCGGTTTCGGCTTCTCAAGCTCCGCCTTCAAAGAAAAAGTCTCGCGATTATCGCGACCGCGATTGGACGGCGCGTTGAAGCCGACGTTTTCAAATAGGGGGGAGCGCTCTAACAGGGGAATCAAGGCCGAGGCGCTCTCGGCGTTGCCTTGAATCTCCAATAATCCGGCGCGATAACGCAGGTTCGAAAAATAGGCGTTGTTCGGCACCACTTTTGAGAGCTCGTCGAGCACACGGAGGACCTCGCCGCGGCGTTGATCGAGATCCCCGAGCAATGCCGTTTCCTTGCGCAACTGCTCGAGCTTTATTTCCTCGGCGCGCAGCGCGCGGATCCCGGGCTCGATTTTTTTATTCTCGCTTTGCAACTGGCGGAGCCGCAACTCATCTTTGATCGGAAAGCTCGCACCCCAGACGAGCAGCGCAATGAAAAGCAGGCTGAGTAGGACGGTATTGAGGAGAGAGAGAGTTTTCGCGCTGTCCGCGTCGTTGCCCTCGTGACGCAAAAAGTTTGCTGCGAGCGACGCTTCACGGACACCGCGCAAGGCCGCACCGATTGCGGGCAGTAATTCCGCATCGACGGGCTGGCTAAAGCCTTTTAGGCGCTCTGCGCCAAGGGTGGTCATGTCCGCAGCCGCCGCGAGTTTGCCGTTGACCACGCCGTTGAGCAGCGCGAGATCGCCGCACCGATAAAACTGCGGGACTTGGTTCAGGCCTTCCTGCAGCAGCTCTTTGCCCGCGCCTTGAGCCCACTCGGCGGCCGGAAAGCGATGGCAATACAACAATTCGGTCGTCGGCTTCCAGCGGCTGTCTTTGAGCTGGACGCCGATCATTTCCCATTCCTTCGCATGGCCAGCTATCATAGCGGCGCCGCCGGTTGTCGGCGCGCTCGTGAACAGAAGATAATTGGCCAAGGCGGTGGCGGTCGTCTCGATGCCTCTCGGCTTGATGCCAAAAGATTCTAATAAGCCGAGAAGACCGTCGACGGCTTTCTTTGGCACGGCAAAGACATAGACACTGAACTTTTCGCCCTTTCTCCCGACCGGATAAAAATCGTAGTAAATGTCCTCGCGTTTGAAAGGCAATTGCCGTTCGATTTCGTATTCGAGCACCTGCTGGAGATTGTCTTGCGCCGCCAGCGGCAAGAAAACCTGTTGGCTGATCACTTGCTCCTGCGGCAAGCAAAGATAAATCGCATCGCGCGCGGCGTTGAAATGCGGCAATAAGGAAATAATCGCTTGCCGCAGCGCACGCTCATAGGAATCGCTCTCCGCTTTCAGGGCAATTTCCCGCACGTCATCGGCAACCCAACCGGTAAGCTCTGCGATCGCTTGTCGACCGTCGCCGAGCGTCAGCTCACGCTGTTCTTGCTCCAGCATGGCAATGTTGAGCAAGCTCTTGCGTAGCCGCACCAGCACCAGCCGATCGCTTAGGACATAGAGACCGGCACTGGTAAGAAAATCCGCGCGCGAAAAGTCTTGTAAACGACCCAGCCCGATCATCGCGCGCGACCTCGCCAAGCGAATGTCACAATCTGTACGGCCATAAAACGCATCTTACTCTAAGATTCAGCTGCGGGGTAGCGTTATGTCACGGTCCAACCAGCGCAGGATTTCGAACCCTTGGGCGCCACCCAGACGGACGATTCCTTTGACCTTTCGAGCCATGCGCGAACCGGAGGGCCGGCCTTCCGCCTCGACCGCAATGACCGATGGGTTGGTAAAGATAAACGCTTGCATGGCGCTATCAGCCGCGCCGATGCCGAGCAGCGGCAGTAAGTCAGCGAGGCTCTTCTCCGAAAGCTTTTTGCGCTCTTCGACAAAGCCCCGACATTTCTCCAAGGCAATCCCCGTCAGGGCGTGAATCACTTCGGCAGACGCCGTGCGCAGATTGACCCGGTCGATGGGGCTATCAACAGTGAAAATTTCGCGCAAAGCGGTCCGCGCTAATCCGTTTGCCGGCTGGCTGGTTTCGTCGCTGTAGCCAAAGAAAAGCTCCGGCGTCATTCCCTTGATCCAAAGCAGATCTTCCACGCTGTCCAGTGGGCCGTTTTTTGCGCTGTACGGGGGCGATAGCGAGGCATAGTAGTCATTCTCGGCGCCGTTGGCGCGGTGCAAATCGTCTGCGTCACGCCAATCCATAATGGAGTCGACCAAAATGTCTCGCCGGGCCTCATCGAGACCGAGGTTCGTGAAGATGCGCCGCAAGGTTTCGTCATTGACCCGATTGATATTGATCTTGCCGCTTTCATCGACCAGGCGCACCCGAAACGCTCCCGTGCCGAGATCTTCTTCATGAAACTCGCCGTCGAACGGGTCGTTCTTTTTCGCCTCCGGCGCTTGTGCCGTCTGCGCCGCCGGGCTCTGTTGATTTAAAAAGTCGTAGAGGCCCCGTTCAAAGCCAGCCAAAGCTAAATAATAACCGAGGGTTTCGTCGCTGAACCGTTGCGCCGCGGTCGCTTCTTCACGCGCCGACGTGCTGAACTCGAAAGCGACGACGAAAAGAAAAATAAAAATCCACAACACGGCGATCAGGGCGACCCCCTCCTGATCGCCAAGCGGCGCTCGCGCCAACCAGAGACTGATTTTTTTCTTCATGGCGCAAGCACCGTCATCATCACCGGAAAGATCCAGCGTACCGGCTTGCCCTGATCGTCCAAATAGGTCAGCCGCACGGCGCGCGGCAGGACCCGCCGTTCACGGCCGTCCCAGCGCTCTTCCCAGGTTTCTTCATCCGCCTGCGGGTCCAAATAAGCCAAGCGCAGTTCTTTGATACCGTCTTGCAAAACCACTCTGTAGCTCTGTCCCGTGGACTCCGCCTCCTCGCCGATCCGGACAGGCGTGGTTTCTTCCAGCTTTAAAAGCATTCGACCATGAGCGTCGTCGTCCGCGGCAATTTGAATCTTGGCCATGCCGCGCCCGCCCATGCCTTGCGAATACGCCGAGACAAACGTCACGCTGTCGGTTTCGCCTTGAAAAAACGTCGTGAGTTCTTGCGCCGATTCCTTATAAGGATACGCGGAGCGAATATAGGTGCCGATGAGGTCGCCAATCGAGCGCTGTTTCTGGTTCCGGGTGGCATTGGCCTGCGATTTCTCGACCGCGTTGTGACCGAGGGCGAACACGCTGTAAAGAATCCCGCTCATGAGAGCGAAAATCGTCAGCGCCAAGACAACTTCGATGAGAGTGAAACCGTCTGGCCTAGCGCTCACACCGACCCAGGACGCGCGGGTTTTTGGCCTTTCGGCCCAACGCACGATTGTCATGGGTTAGTTTTCTTGCCAAGACGATAAGTCTTCAGGTCGATCAGTCGCTCCCGCCGGCCATCCAACCGGTATAACTCGAGCGCGACCTCCTTCAGCTCCCAAGTCTTCGCTAAATCCAAGGACAATGGCTCGCGGACGGTTTGAACTTGAGCTTGCCACCGGCCGTTGGCGCCGAACGTGCCGCTTTCGTCACCCTGCGGCAATTTTTTTCGCGCCAACAATTCGTCCATCACCCGGGCGCCGTCCGCGGCGGATTCCGTGCGCACTGCGCTGCGCGCATCCAGGCGCAGCCCCAAGGAGAAAATTTGCAACAACGTCACCACGCCCAAGCCGAGAATGGTGAGCGCGACCAAGACTTCGATCAGGGTGAATCCGCGGCTGGTTTGACGATTGAAGCGCATGATCAATTGGCGCGCGCGACTTCGATCCGGCCGGTGAGAGCTTCCAATCGAATTAGATAGGAAATAGATTTTTCGCCGTCGGCAAGAACAATTTCACCGCCCAAAGCGCTACCGTTCGGATAAAAGTAGAATCTTTGGCTGTCGCGATCGACGGCCTCGCCGCCTTCGACGGAAATAAACCTCACCTCCCCCGGCAGGCGCACTTCTCTGGAGCGCGCAACGCGATAACTATTTTGTGGCAAATTGATCACGAGCTGTTGCGGTTCACCGCCGAACAAAGCGCGGCTCCTCAGATTGCGCGCCGCTGCCGCCAAGCCAAGAGCCGAGGTTCGCACCTCGCGTTCCTGGAGTCCCCTGGCGATGTTGGGCAGCACGATGAGCATGCTGACGCCGATCAAGAGCAGCACCAAAACCAGCTCGAGGAGCGAGAAGCCGCGCTTACCTTTCCCAGCTCGTAACATCGTGATTATTGCCGTCGCCGCCCGGCACGCCGTCGGCGCCGTAAGAAATGATGTCGTAGGGGCCATGGTCGCCGGGGCTCTTGTAGATGTAGGGTTTGCCCCAGGGATCGGGTGGCACTTCCTTTTTGAGATAGGGTCCGTCCCATCGGTCGACTGCGCCGGGCTTTTGATTGAGCGCGGCAAGTCCTTCCTGTGACGTCGGATAGCGGCCGACATCGAGACGAAACGTATCGAGCGCCGTGCCCAGCAGCTCGATCTGCGCTCTGGCCGCCTTGGCCGTGGCTTTTTCTTCTTGCCTGATGAACTGCGGCACCACCAGGCCGGCGAGCAAAGCGATAATCGTCACCACGATCAACAGCTCGATCAGGGTGAAGCCCTGGGTATTTCTTAGTGCTTTTTTAGAATGGCAAATCATTGATACTAAAAATCGCCAGCAGCATGGAGATGACCACCACGCCGACGATCAGTCCCATGACTAAAATCAAGGCCGGCTCCAATAATGCAGTTAATCTTTTGGTCGTTCGTTTCACTTCTTGATCGTAATAATTGGCGATCTCGGCGAGCATGGCGTCCAGTTTACCCGTTTCCTCTCCCACCGCAATCATATTCAAGGCCAATGGCGGGAAAAGCCCGCTCTCGCTCAACGGCCGCGCCATGCCTTTGCCCTCGCGCACGCGCACCTGCACCTGGGTGATCGCGCGCGCCAGCAAGTGGTTGCCGATGACGCCTTGCACGGTTCCCAGCGACTCCAGCAAGGGCACGCCGCCTTTCATCAGCGCCGAAAGGGTGCGCGCGAAACGGGCGGTCTCGAACTTGCGCACCAGTTCGCCCAACAACCACGCGCGCAGACACAAACGATCCCACTCGCCTTTTCCCTCAGGCGTGCGGATATAATAGATCGCCGCGGCAACCATGCCGACTACGACTAAGAGAATGATCCAACCGTATTGCGACAGGGTTAAGCTCAAGTTAATAACCAGCTTGGTGATCAACGGCAGAGATTTGTTTACGTCTTTAAAGATCGCCGAAAAGCGCGGGATGACGAAGACAAACATCACGATCAGCGATAAGCCGGCCGCGCTCGCCAGTATCGCCGGATAGATCAAGGCGGATTTGACCTCTTCCTTCAGCGCGAGCGTGCTTTCCAAATATTCCGTCAGATAACGGAGCACGCCTTCCAAGATCCCGCCGGCTTCACCAGCGCGGATCATGTTTACGTAAATTTTCGGAAACACGTCGGGGTGTTCGCCCATGGAAGCGGCCAAAGATTTCCCGGCACGCACCGCTTCGACCAGCGAGCGCAAAATCTTGCTCAACTCGCCGCCCTCGACCAGTCCGCCGAGGATCGACAGGCTGCGGTCGAGAGGCAAGCCGGCGCCGAGTAACGTGCCGAGCTCGCGGGTAAACTGCAGCAGCTGTTGCTGGCTGACCTTGCGTCGAGCCGGCAACAGCGGCTGGCGCACCTTGCCGACCGCGCGCTCGCTCGGCAGCGCGATGCGCAGCGGGACACAGCCCATCTCACGCAAACGCAAAATGACGCTTTGCTCGGCGTCCGCTTCGATCACGCCGTCGACGACTTTCCCAGCCTGATCGGCGGCGCGATATTGGAAAAAAGCCATCTCTCAGCCCTACCGTTGGCTCCCGCCCTTGTTGGATTGTAAATTTAGGGTTTTTAGATTCTTCGCGAGGTGTTCAAGCGAGCCAAAGTCAAAATCCCAAACCTCAATTGATTTAAGCTTCTTCTTCTCTCGTCACCCGTAACAATTCCGCTAAGGTCGTCACGCCCTGGCGGACTTTGTCCCAACCGTCATCGCGCAGGAGACGCATCCCTTGCCGCACCGCAAGATTGCGGATCGCGCCGGCGTCGGCGCGTTGCACGATCACCTTGCAGATATCCGAAGTCGCCGGCAAGAGCTCAAATATACCGACCCGCCCCAGGTAGCCGGTACTATTGCAAGCGTCGCAGCCCACGGCTTCCCATACGGTCTGAACCGAGCCGCTATTTTGCAACTCCAACTCCGCTGCCGTGACGTTCAACCCGGCAAACGGAACTTCCTTGCGGCACGCCGGGCAGAGGCGTCGCACCAGTCTTTGCGCCAACACGCCCAAAAGCGACGACGAAAGGAGATAATCCTGCACGCCCATTTCCAACAGGCGAGAAATCGCGCCGGCGGCATCGTTGGTGTGCAAAGTCGAGAGCACCAAGTGACCGGTCAGCGCGGCCTGCACGGCGATCTCGGCGGTCTCGGCGTCGCGGATATCGCCAACCATGATGACGTCCGGATCCTCGCGCCCGATCGCGCGCAGCACGTTCGCGAAGGTCAAGCCGATCTGCGGCTTGACATAGATTTGATTGACGCCGCCCAATTGATACTCGACCGGATCTTCGATCGTAATAATTTTTTTGCCGGGATCGTTGATCTTTTGCAGCGCGCCGTAAAGCGTCGTGGTCTTGCCGCTGCCGGTCGGACCGGTGACCAGGATCATGCCATGGGGTTTCGAGATCATCTCGTTGAACTTGGCGAGCAGAACCGGCGGAAATCCCATAGTATCGAGCTCGGTGAAAATCTGTCCCCGCTCGAGAAGCCGAATGACCACGCTTTCGCCGTACAAAGTCGGCACGGTGGCGATGCGCAAATCGACATCTTTGCCGGCGAGACGGGTCTTGATGCGGCCGTCCTGTGGCAGGCGGCGCTCGGCGATGTTGAGCTGGGCGAGAATCTTGAGCCGGGAAATGACCGCGCCCTTCAATTGGCGCGGCGGTGATTCGACTTCGTGCAAAATACCGTCGATCCGGTAACGAACTTTCAGTTGATTTTCGAACGGCTCGATATGCACGTCCGAAGCGCGGCTTTCGAGCGCGCGCACGAGCATCTGGTTGACCATCCGAATGACCGGCACTTCGGACGCCATGTCACGCAAGTGAGCCACATCCTCGTCTTCACCGATGCCGTCGATCGGCTGCGCCGCGCTTTCATTGCCGTCCGCGCTGTAAGCGCTGCTGTAAAGCGCCTCGATGCGCGCGGCTATTTCCTTTTCGCGCGCCAGCACCGGCTTGACGGTCAATCCGACCGCCAGTTCCAACGCATGCAAGCGCGAAAGGTCCAAGGGATCGGTCGTCGCAACCAAAAGTTCGCGCCCGTCGATTTTTACCGGGACCATCCGAGCCAGCTTGAAGAAATCGCCGATGCCAGCAGGCAACTCGATCGCCAGCGGCGTGGGCGGGATATCCTTGAGCGACATCAAGGGAAGCGCGAAGTGGTCGCGTAACACCGGCAATAAATCCTCTTCGGACAAAAAGCCCAACTCGACGACAAGCCGGCTCAAAGGCGCCTGTTGCTCCTGTTGCAGCTTCAGCACCCGGTCCAGTTCGTCGCTGGAAAGGAGCCGTCGTTCAATCAGCCGTTCGGAAAGACTCAGTTGCGGGTCCATGAGTCGGATAATCCTACTTGCCCGCGCCCGGCGTCGCCCTGCCGTAACGGTCTTCGAGGCGTACTACGTCGTCAAGCTCCGGCGTCGACACCTCCAAGACATCACAGGTTTCCACGGCGGTCATGCGATGTTTCATGCCCGGCACGATGTGCAAACATTCACCGGGCGAGAGCCGAATGGTGCTTCGCTCACCGCCGATCTCGACATCCATTTCAAGCTGCCCCGACAACAAGCGAATCGTCTCGTCCTTTACCACGTGATATTGATAGCTTAACGACTCGCCTTGGTTGATATGGAGAACCTTGCCGACGTAACGGTCGGTGTGTGCCCAGATGAGCTCATAGCCCCAGGGTTTTTCGACAATCCTTCCCTTTTCAATTAACTTGGGTAACATATGCGACACTCATGATAGCAAATTCTCGCCGAGCAGCAAAGAAGTATAATCATCCGACTTCAACCAACCCATGAAGAGCTGGGAGGCCACATTTTCGCCGACATCACGCAGCATTAATTCGCTTGTAAACCTCGTCATAAGCCCGTACCACGGCTATTTTGAAAATGCCCTTGACCGGGTGCTAGCGCGCCTATCGTCGTTGTGGATAATACGACCGCAACTACGGGACCATTCGAGAAAAAGGGAATTTACGGTGAAAAGAAAAAACGCAATCACAATTTGCTCGATGATCATCGCAGGTTTATTATTTGCTTCTTGTGAATCCTTTTTGACCGAGACCGTGGAAGATACGATGGAAGAGAAGCGCAACTGAACTTGACCGGTACTTGGTATGTCAATGGTGACCGGGACAAGCGTGCCGAAATAGTATCACCACCCAGTGGACTCGAAGCTAGAAACGAGCGCGGCGATACGAGTCGTTTAGTCACTGAGCGTGATGGAGATATTCGGGCGCTCGACTGGGAAGGTGGACTGCGAGGCGATGCTAGGCCCGGCAGGATTGATTGGCCGAACGGGACGACCTGGACCCGCGAGCCTTCTCGACGTTAGTTTGAATCACGCGATAGGGCTTTATCGAATGCCTTAGCGAGATCGCGATTCCAACGCTCAATCGAAAATCTGGTTTCGATATCCCTGAGCCCCGCATCCCCCAGGTTTCTTCGCATGCCTGCGTCTCTGATTAGGCTGGATAGTACTTCTACCAAACCGTTCGTAACGACGGGGTCCGCCGAGAAAAGAGGCTTGTAATTTTCTCTGAGGATTCCGTTGTTATCCATCCATGAACAGGTGCCATAGCGACCCGGCACGATCAAACCATTCCGGCCATGGTCAATGTATTCCGCCATTCCCCAACCATCTGTAACCACGATCGCCAACCCGGCCGCCATTGCTTGTAAAATCGATACAACATGTAATCGGGCAGAAGGTAGCACGTAGATATCTGCACTAGAAAAGAGCGCTTCCATCTCCCCTTCGGAAAGAAATTGATCGATCACCTGGACGTTGCATCGTTCAATAATTTGCCGGTACCGCTGATTAAGATCTTGGGGCAGCTTGCTTCTCAGAATTAGTCGTAAGTGCGCATGCTTGGAAAAGATTACAGAGTAGGCTTCTAAGACATCCAAGCCACCGCGCAAATAAAAGCCGGTCGAGGCTTGATGCCAGGAATTCGTAAATAAGATAGTCACTGTATCGTTTTCCGCCGGGAGCTTGCGCCTCAACCGCTGCCGAATACCCAACGGAATATGGGAAACCTTCGGACCCAACGTCGAATCCTTGAACAGGATTGGGATGCTATTCGCCGTAGACCGGACGTGACAGATGATACCTCGACAGCTTTCAGATTGAAGTAAAGCCTTGACGGTCGGGAAAAATCCGGAATCGTAGATGCCATCGGTCCCGAAGAGCCTCGGGTCCTGTCTTTTCCCGGATATCCTCGCGAACGGGGCGAAGAGGGTCGTCGTGTCTTCTATCTCGATAACCCAGGGAATTTGTCCAAGAATAAAAGGCATACTCGGCAGGAAGGCCAGGCCAACATCAGCGGGGACGGATAGCTGTGCAACGAGCGAGCGCGAGTGAATAAATTTCGTTAAGCCGCTTAATGTGGATCCATTGGCGACTGCATTCCACGACAGCGAACTTATGGATTTTAGAAGACGGGCCGGCGTCCCCAGCCCAAAATGTCCGCCAGTAACAAATTCATAACCCGGCGGCGGGTAACGGATGTGTTCAAATTGCGGATGATGACCTACGTGCTTAAATGGACGCAGATAACCACCGTACAAAACTTTAATCATCTTCTAATAGAATACTTCAGGACACATGAGAGATATTGGCCAGCTTTTTTCTTCGAAAAGAATCATCGCCGAAAACTCGCGATAGCACCGGAACGGCAATATTCCCATGAGTACCGAAGGCTCCATTTTCTAAGAAGCATAGCCTGTTTATAGGCAGCCCGCGCTTTTTCTTGTTCGCCTCGTTTCTCATAATATAAACCTAGGCGAAAATATTTTCTTCCAAGTTTTTTGTTAAAAGCGGTCTTGCCGATTCGACGGTAGACATCCGGATACCTGTCGCGAATATGTTCGAGTTCTCGCAGACCATACTCGTAATGGGGGTTTACGGCAGTGTTATTTAACGGATGTATACGCTTTCGAACTCCAATGTAGTCGACGAAAGCAACGGGAAAATAGGCTGCGAGACGGTAAAACCAGTGCAGGTCACAGTTAAGGTAGATATCTTTGTCATACCCTCCGACAACTTCAAATGCTGATTTTCTTATCAGTGAAGAGGGACCGGTCATGAAGTTTTCGCGCACAATGTCCTGGACTGTTAGAAGCGATGCTGCCAGCTTTTTAGTCCTAGCTTCGGGGACAATTAGACCCAAGCTCGACGCCCGCCCATCCTCCTGATCGAAACTTGCCGGCGTATCCTTGAAAAACTCCGTATTATCGAATGCCGCACCAAGCGCTTGGTTTTGTTCGAGAGCGCGTACAAGAACCTCGACATGTTCTTTATTATAAATATCATCGCTGTTCCACGTCGCGAGATATTTCCCTCGAGCCTCTTTCATTCTCTGATTGGCGGCCTGTAAAAAAGGCTTGTCGCCCTGTGCCCATGAAATGCACCGGGAATCTCCCCTGAACGGCTCAAGAGCCCGTTCTATCTCTTCAGAACCGTCCCCCAACACAATCACTTCCAGTGAACTGTAAGACTGCTGGAGAATAGACCCCAAGGAATCGTCGATAAATCTCGCATAGGGAGCATGGGCAAAGAGAATGATGGAAACTAGTGTGTCCATAAATAAATTACAGGGGTATTCGGTAATTCACTTTATGCGAGTTTTCGATGTTTGCTTTGCCAAACCTATGTTCAACGCCAACGTTCAATCCGACTCCCCGCCGCTATGCCCTGGCAGGTCGCGGCGCAAGAAGAGATAAGTCAGGGCCAAAAGAGTGAAAAAAAAGATGCGGGTATCGTGGTTGTAAAACGGAGCGTCTCCCAGGACGCCTACAAGAAAGGCTATGAGGGAAGCGCCTAAACAAAAATAAAGGATTCGGATTTGTGGAGACGATTCTCTGCGGGCTCTGCGGATTAAACGGCTCAAATTCGCGCAAATCATCCACATAAACGCACCGAGGCCCAACACTCCAGTTTCAGCCAGTAATTCCGTATACAAGTTATGACTGTGGGGTATGAACCCCAGTTGCCCGGAGTCGGCGACCTCTTTCTTAACGCCCTCCCGTAGGCGGTCTCTGCCATATCCGAAACCAAGCAAGGGATGTTCCAGTCCAACAGTCAGTGCGCCGCCCATGAACCGAAGCCGCTCCTCGATCGCCGCGTCAGGGGTCGGATTTACCAGCGTCATCAGACGGTTGCGCAAGGGAGCGACCGCAACAAACACAACCAATCCCAAAAGTCCGAGCGCAAACACGCCTTTCCTTAGCCTGCTTTCTATCAAGCTTATGCCAAGTAGCGATATGAGACAGGCGAGCCATGCGCCTCTGGAGTAAGTGAATATTAACCCGGTAAACTGCGCCGCGAGCGACGCCGCCGTTACTCCGCGGACCCATCCCTTTTGACTTGCAATAACAGCCAGAGCCAGCGGAATACTCATAGCAAAAAGCAAACCGGCTGAGTTGGCGTGCGCCAGTGGGTAGCCGAAGCGGTTCACGAGACTAAAATTCAAAACCGATGGATTGTATAAAATGCCTCGGATGACCAGCACCCCCGGCAACAGACCAAGGAACAGGAGAAGCAGCTTCGGTCTCTCACCTTCGGCAAACAGATCCAAAACCATGACACAGTGCATAACCGCAAAAAATAAATAACGGTAATCATCCGCCTCGTGAAAATCCGGCAAGAGAGACGCCGTGACGACTGCGAAAAACGCAAGCAGTGCGAGCGGGAAGGAGTTCTTATTTAGCCCGAGATTTCGCCGCCCGAGGCGAAACCAAATGAGAATCTTCCAGATCAACCAGAAGAAAAAGGTCGTCCGCGAGACGCTCCACGCGCTGAATCTAGCCCCTGACAGTGGAAATTCGAAACGTCCGACCGCGAGAAGGAGGATTGAAAAACACAGAAAAGCAAAAACCCCTTTTCCCCACCATTCCACCAGCCGGGCGGATATTTTACTGCCATCCGCCTCTATCGCTGTCATTGCCTATCCAACATTTCTATGCAGGAATCCGCGCATGAGGGTAAGGGCAAGAATTTTTAGATCCCGCCGCAAGGACCAATGCTCGATATAGTCGATATCGTGTTCGATGCGTCGTTCGAGGGAAGTATTCCCGCGCCAGCCGTTGATCTGTGCCCAGCCGGTCATGCCCGCTTTGACTTTGTGCCTGAGCATGTATTTGGGAATCGATTTTCGGAATTGGTCGATAAGCGGCGGACGCTCGGGACGCGGCCCGACGAGACTCATCTCGCCGCGCAGAACATTGATCAGTTGTGGCAGCTCATCCAGGCTCGTCCGCCGCAACCAGTATCCCAACCAGGTTACGCGCGAATCGTTGCGGGTCGCCCACACCGGGCCGGTCGACTTTTCCGCATCGTCAACCATTGTGCGAAACTTGAGCATCTGGAATCTGTTGCCGTCCAGCCCCATGCGCTCCTGTCTATAGAGTACCGGGCCCGGCGAGGTTAATTTGATCGCCAGCGCGATCAGCGCCATAAGTGGGGAAAAGAGGATTAGTGTAAGGAATCCAAATAGCAGGTCGACCGCTCGTTTCAGGATGGTGTTCCAGCCGTCGAGCGGCGATGCCTGCAGCGTCACGATTTGCAGATCCTCGAATTCTTCAATTCTACCGCGCAGCTTGGCAAACTCGCCCAGATCGGGAACATAGAAAAGCGTTACGGGCTCATCGCCGAGCCAATCCTGAACCTCTGCCAATCGCGCCGCCTCTTGGAGCGGAAAAGTCACAAACACCTGATCGATCTCGCCGGAACGAACCATGCCCACGAGCTCCTCTTGATTTCCAATGAGCGGAACGCCGAGGGGTTCTGACTCGGAATCATCGTGTCCCAACAGATGCACGCCAACAACAGACAATCCAAGGTGACGGTACCAGTCGAGCTTATGAACCAATCGCCGCGCTTGGACCGCAGCACCAACGACAACGACGTGACGGAGGTTTTTCCCCCGCCTGCGCAGGAAACGCAGCCCCTCTCGCACAAGCAAATGACTAAGATTAAGCAGCGCCGTGCTAAAAACCCAGAAACAAACCACGACGACTCGGGAAAGCACTATTTCACGGAGAAGAAAGATCACGCCGAGAAAAATCAACATCGCAAGACCGGCGCCTTTAAAAAGTTCGACGGTTTCGCGCCAGTGAGTGGAGATCCGGCGCGGGCGATAAATGTGCAGAAGCTGAAAGACTATCCCATAAACCATCAGGATCAGAATCCAGGCGATAACGTAATGGCGGAAAACACGAGTCTCAGGCAAAAAAGGAAGATCTACATAAAAGCGCAAAAAATACGCCAGCCACCATGACAGCGTGAGAAACACGAGGTCATTGACCAGCATGAGACTTTTGAAGAATTGGCTATAGCGCTTGAGCATTGCCTTGCTTCTCCGCTACGCGTTCGCGCAAACGAGCCTCAATGTAATCGCTAATTTGAGCCTTGAATCGATCCCTTGAAAATCGGCAAGCATGTTGGCGAATCGAAGCGGGTTCGAATTTATGCCGATTCTCCTGGAATAAATGCACCGCCGCCATCAAGCTCTCCACGGCCTGTTCTCGGAAAAAAATTCCCGTCGGCGGGCCAAGCTCGCTGCCCAACGGCAAGACGGTCTCCAGCGCGCCTCCTTTACCGTAGGCGATCACCGGCCGCCCACTAGCCTGCGCCTCCAAGGGCACGATGCCGAAATCCTCTTCCCCTGGAAAAATCAAAGCCTGGCATCGTGAATAAAGTTCCGCGAGCGGCGCATCATCTACGAAGCCGAGAAATTCTATGTTCGAACCGGCCCGACGTTGCAGGATTCGCCGCAGTGGCCCGTCACCGGCAATCTTTAACGGCAGGTTTATCGCATTAAAGGCATCGATGGCAAGATCAATCCGTTTGTAAGGCACCAGGGCCGAGACGATGAGATAATAAGGCTGAATCTCGTCACGGAGATGAAACTTCTCCATATCCACCGGCGGATAGATCACCGTCGCCGAGCGCCCATAGAGGCTTTTGATTTTCGCGGCAACGTTATTCGAGTTGGCAAGGAATTCATCCACCCGCAGGCTGCTCCGTAAATCCCAGCGTTGAAGATATCGGCGACTTAGAGATAGACCAGCGCGGGCAATCAAAGATGTTCCGCCGCTAAGATAGGCATCGCGCAAATCCCAAACATAGCGCATCGGCGTGTGGACGTAGGCAATGTGAAGCGCCCGATGCGGAAGTATTCCCTTGGCGACGCAATGGCTACTGGAAAGAATGAGGTCGTAATCGCTCAGCTCGAAATGCTCTACGGCATGTGGAAATAACGGCAAAAGATAGCGGAAATGCCTTTGTGCTCCCGGCAAACGATCGATCCATGAAGTCTTGACATGCATCTGTCGAATCGGCGGCGAAACGCCGTCCGGATCGTAAACCAACGTGTATAAGTCGGCGTCCGGAAATAACTCGCAAAAAACCTCCAAACACTTTACCCCGCCCCGCATACCGCTGAGCCAATCGTGAATTAAAGCGACTCGCATGGCGAGGTTTATTTCAGCTCGTAAATATTACGATTGCTAGCGTGGCAATCCTTCTGCGCGGAAAACATATCCGGTCTCTATCCTCTCACCAACTGAACAAATTTCTGCCGAAACATGGCCAACGAAAAAACTGACGTCAGCAGCCGGCGTATACAACTATTCGAGACTCGTCTCCGTTCCTGGATTTGTTTTCGTTTCTTCAGCATCACAGGCAACATTCTTAGCGCATCCCTTTTTGCTCTAAAAAAGGCTCGCCACTTCAGGTGGCGCAGGCAAAGATAACAAAACGACCCCAATTCCTGAATAATCTTGTGGTGCGCAAAGCGCAGTATTAAGCCGGTCGGCATATTTTTGATCCATACAAATTCGAGATTGCGTGTATGATAGTACACGTGAGTATCACTGAGCCTCCCCGCCGTCGCGTTACCTTTGTGATAGACGACAGCATCAGGCACATACATACATTTCCAACCGGCGAGCTGGGCTCGAAAACTCAAGTCGACGTCTTCATCGTAAAGAAAGAAGTCTGAGTCCAAAAAGCCAATGTCATTGATCATCTCCCGGCGATACAAAGCAGCTGCGGCACAAGCGGCAAACACCGGCTCCAAAGAGCTATAACTAGTGTGATCGTCCCGATGGCCCCGATTGAAACCTACGCCGGCAGATGTCAAGCCATCCCCTGCGCTATCGATGCGACCCGAACGTTCGATAACGAGTTTTGAAGCGCAGAGTCCGATTGTAGGGTCGTTAAGCATTGGGGCAAGCAGCCTTTCTAGCCAATTCGTTTCCGCCCTCGTATCGTTATTGACAAGAGCTATAAACTCTCCGCGCGCGATTTCCAGGCCCGCCAAATTACCGCCGGTAAAACCTTTATTATTTGAGAGTTGAAGAAGCTCGACCTCCGGGAAGCTTTTTTTCGTCCAAGTGACAGAATCATCCGTCGAGCCGTTGTCGACGAAAATAATCTCACGCTGTGGGTAGGTCTGGCGGGAAAGAG
>Ga0157378_10000860_pt1 | contig 28135 bp, 28 predicted proteins | sample M65metaG_FD_115309 | JGI IMG/M metagenome (GOLD analysis project Ga0157378, IMG submission 115309) | Miscanthus rhizosphere microbial communities from Kellogg Biological Station, Michigan, USA - M6-5 metaG | ecosystem: Host-associated > Plants > Roots > Rhizosphere > Soil | place: USA: Michigan... | reverse complement strand
GGCTTTCAATTTAGCTTCAACGACAACACCGGAAGTTTTGGCATACCGGATAATATCGATAGGTTGCATCCCGTTCCGAGCCAAGTGATCGATCAAAGTGGCCCATACTCTTTTGAAGTTCATGGAAACCTTGGCGGTGGACATGTAAATATCAATGGGCAGCTGTTTGGGGAGGTGCATGGATCTGGCGTGGAACTGTGAACACTGCATTTATAGGTAGAGGCGCTAACTCTGCGTGTGAGATATCTCCTACCTCTGCCTCTTGTGACTACTCCTGGTTTCAAACGTCATTAACCTTTGTGCCACCGACGTCTTCAACAGTTCCTGAACCTTCCACCTTGCTGCTACTTGGCTCCGGGTTGGTCACACTGTGGTTCTATACAAAACAATTCGTCTCATAACAATGTGGTACTAGGGCTAAAACTGAGACGACGAACAGCAGGAATTATGCGTCGGCCTCGTAATTCGATCTGCGACTTGCAGAGTTGATTCCGCTGGACTCCAAGCTCGCGGGTAATCTCGGAGACACGGACAGCTCCCGCTCTCTATAACTGCACGGCCTCACGTTTAAAGTCAGGAGTGAACTGCTTGCGTGAACCCATCAGACACCTCCTTGGGAATCCTGTCCCCATTCAAAGGGCCTGTCTCATCCGGGCCGCCTACACTATGACGCTCTCCTGCCACGTCGGCATCATTGCTTTGATGCCATATCGTTCTTGAAGGGCTGCGGCGAGCACGGTCATCTTTTGCCATTCTCCATGGACCAGAAACGTCTGTGGTTTGGGATCGTGGAAACCGCCAACCCACTCCAGCAAGCCGGACTGGTCGGCATGCGCGGAGAGGCCATTGATGGTATGGATCTTGGCTTTGACCGGCATAAGTTTTCCCTTTACTCTGACCGGTGACGTCCCATCCACAAGCCGCCGCCCTAATGTGCCTTCAACTTGATAGCCCGTAAAGATGACGCAGGACCTGGGATCATCAAGGTGCCGGGCGAGATGATCCTGAATGCGGCCGCCTTCGCACATGCCGCTACCGGCCAGGATGATGACGCCATTCATGCGCGCCAGTGCCCTGGAAGAGGCCGGCGAATCCGTGAATTGAACCAACGGGGCGCGGGGATTCTTGGGAGGGTTTCGCATCAACCCAACTGCCTCTTCGTCAAAAACTTCAACGTGTTTGCTATAGATCTCCGCCGCGCGGATGGCCATGGGGCTGTCGAGAAAGACTCGTGGTCGATCAAGGACACCATGCAGTGTGAGTTGATTGATTACATAGAGAACATCCTGACTCCTGCCAATCGCATAAACGGGCATCAAGACGGTTCCTCCTGCTGCAAGCGTCTCAGCAATGACGCGTCCCAACTCCGAAAAAGTGTCGGCCTTGCTTTTGTGATTGCGATCGCCATAGGTCGATTCAAGTATCAGCGCATCGGCATCGTGGACGACTGTTGGGTCGCGCACGATGGGTTTGTCGCGGTGTCCGAGATCGCCGGAAAATACCAATTTCTTTTCCCGTTTTCCATCGTCTATCCATACCTCGACAATCGATGAGCCTAAAATATGGCCAGCGTCCAAGAATCGGACACGACAGGATGGCGAGAGCGTCACGACTTTTTCGTAGGGATGTCCCTCGCAATGTCCGAGCGCGGCCTCTACCTCACGTTCGGAATACAATGGAGAGGGGGGCACCCTCCGACGGGACGCGCGTGCATCTGACTGCTGGACCCGTACATAGTCATTCCATAGGATGGATAGCAGGTCTTTGGTTATCCACGTGGTCACGATGCGGCCATGGAAGCCTTCAGCCATCAATCGTGGAGTCAATCCCGTATGATCCAAGTGCGCATGGCTGAGCACCACAGCGTCGAGCGTAGACGGGTCAAAGGAAAAGGGGAGCCGATTCCGCGCATTCGCCTCATATGACCCTTGCACCAGGCCGCAGTCGATGAGAATACGAGAGGAGCCATGTTGGAGGAGAAAAGAGGATCCCGTGACCGAACGTGTGGCCCCCAAGAATTGCAGAGTGGTGATCGTCATTCTGCTCCTACATTCCATGGACTCATAAAGGTTGGCCTTCGTAAGGCTCTCCTTTCCGGCCATTCAAAACTAAGAGGCAGCATTATACGTGACTGGCATTGGCCTTGCTCATGTTTTAAGGGCACTACTTAGGGGGGCTTATGCAGGATCATTACCAGATCAATGCGCTTGCAAAGGAAGAATCATGGCGCTTGTTTCGCATCATGGGAGAGTTTGTCGAAGGCTTCGATGCGCTCCCGCGAGTACTTCCGGCTGTTACTATTTATGGCAGCTCGCGCGCCAAACCGGGTAATTGGTCTTTTGAGACGGCGATGACGTTGGCCGCAGCCTTGGGCGGCAACGGGTTTTCAATTATTACAGGCGGAGGACCCGGGGTGATGGAAGCCGCCAATATAGGCGCATTCAACGCCGGAGGTCAGTCGGTTGGTCTGAATATTGATCTTGCAGAAGAACAGCCCTCGAATCGATGCACCACGCTCTCTCTCAAGTTTCATTATTTTTTTGTGCGACGCGTCATGATGGTCAAGTATGCCACTGCGTTTGTCTTTTTTCCAGGTGGATTCGGCACCCTGGATGAATTGTTTGAGCTCAGCACGTTGATGCAAACGAAAAAACTTCAACCTTCCCCGATCATTCTCATGGGGAGGTCTTATTGGGACGGACTATTGAGATGGCTCAACGAAGAGGCCATTGGCCGTGATCGTCTCGATCCATCCGGGCTCCATCTGTATACGGTGACGGATGAGATTGATGAGGTTGTCCATCTGATCCAAAGGGTACACCAGCAAAGATCGGAGCAGATTCGTGAGTGAACCGTGTAGGTTAGGGTGCGATGCTCTAGTGGAGTGCTGGATACACTTCTGGGTTCTGCAGAACTTACAATGAAGAGGTCAACAATGGCGCAGATTGGTTGCCTAAAACCCTGAATCAAACGGCGCCATATCTCGAATGTATCCGATCACCTCCAGTATTTCCTCATCACTCAATCGTCCTCGCCATCCATGCATCGGGCTGTAGGCCACGCCATAGGCAATCGTCGTGAATAACTCGAAATCCGTTTTTGAGCGGGAACGACGCAATTGAAAGTTCGCGGGCGGTACGATCAGTATTTTGCCGTCCGGACCATTCCCCTTTCCGTTGAGCCCATGACAACGGGCGCAGTCTTCTTCATAGATTACAGCGCCGACACGCATACGACCGCCGTCACTCCGGGCGGTCCCCCACGAAGCTGCCGAGACAATGAAAAGGAGGAAGATGATAAGAGCTGGGGAAACAATCCGACGATTCCATTGGCCTCCGCTCATCTTCATATCCTCTTGCGGACGACTAAGACGGGACAGGGCGCACGGTGAGTGATGGCGTGAGAAACACTGCCGAGGAGGAAACGCTGAAGACCGTGCTGTGCGTGAGAACCGACCACGATCAAATCCTCTGGACCGGCTTCGCGAGCGATGGTTTCGGCAGGGTGTCCACGTAGGACACGCCCCATGGTGACGTAATGCTTCCCCTGCAGTAACGCCGCCACATCCTTCACAATATTTTGTGCCGCTTCGATCGTTCCCTTTTCCCATACGTCGAAGGCGGGGATGGGCACGGCGTCGACGGGTTGAGGGACCGGCACGACACAGATGATCGATAGCTCGACCGGCCGTTTGAATGGATACGCCGCAAGCCAGTCTTGCACATACGTCACATCATCCGACCCTTCGAGGGCCACCACTACGCGGCGCACCGCTGTGATCGGCTGTTTCATAACGAGGGTGGAGCAGCCGGCATGCAGAAGAACTTGATGAGACACGCTGCCCAACGTCATTTCCGTCAGGCGGTTTCTCCCGCGTGATCCGATGACGATCAGGTCGGGATGCGCCGAATGTATCACGTCAAGAATTACGGCAGCCGGCTGTCCAATTTCGAGCCGCCGGGTGATAGTTATTGTGCCGGTCGGCAGCAACGCGGAGGTTTGGTCCAAGAGCTTATGGCCGGCATCCAGCATCGCCTGCCGGAACTCTTCGAACGCCTGCTTCGCCACAGGGGGCGCTAGCAAAGGATTTTCAAATGGATGAAGATCGACTGCGTGAATCAGGATAACTTCTTGCGGTTGATATAAATGCGCAATGCTGCGCACCGTATCGAACGCTTGATCGGACCAATCGACGGCGACGGCGATGCGCATGTGAGCCCCTGGCTAAATCCCCACTAATCGACGGTGTTGGCAAATCGCCTTGAGCGTGTGCAGGACATCGTGTTCGGATATCTTGTGGTCTGCATTCAAGATGAGGTCATTCATGGAGAGAATACCTTGGACCAGGCCGTCATCATCGATCACCGGCAAGCGTCGTACCTGCGTTTTGGCCATGGCATCAAGCGCCATTGAGATGTCGTCCTCGGGTCGGACCGTCACGATGTCGCCGGTGATGGTCTCCCATACCAGGACGTCGGAAATCTCGCGGTGCTTCGTCGCGGCTGCCATGCAGATATCCCGATCGGTGATCATACCGATGACGTGCCCGTCATGATTCTTCACCGGCAAGGCCCCGCAGTCGCTTTCCCACATTCGCATCGCCACGGTGGCGAGATTGTCATGGAGCGTGCAGGTTTGCAGAGGCCGTGTCATGATGTCTCTCACATTCATTCGAGTCTCCTTTCAATGCCGAGCCGCATGACCGTCCTACCGGTGCCATTTCGCACGGATAAATTGCTCGCCCTCGTCATAGTGAAAGGTCCACTCTCCCTGATAGGCGTGATGCAAAGCTTCTCCAATGCGGCGAGGGAGATGGATATCGGTGGTCTGGATGGCGATCCCGCTATCTGAGTCTTTGCTCGACATGATCCGGGCGAATGGGTGGTCCGCCTTTTCAGCCGCTGCGACGTTGTCGATCAACCCAAGGATTTCTTGTTTGTGTTCGACAAGGAATGGTCCACTGAGCTCTAATTCTCCTTGGGGATGGCGATCGGCGATCCGATGACAGGCCGGACAGAGGAGGGCATGGGCGTCCGCAGGTTTTGGAGCCCAGGTCCATCGGCCCTTATGGAAAACGACTCCACACTGTCGGCACGCCGAGGGTTCTTTCGGCTTTCCGTGCAGCTTATACGTGTCCTCCGCGTAGTTCTGAACCGGGCGGCCTCGTCGAGCCGGTGACTCAAGAGGATGATCCGAATGTGTTGCCATGAGTGACCTCGCTTCATCTACTTCGACGTATGAACGATAGTATTGGGATGTCCACCTCACCAGGACCATCAATCAGCGGTGCAGGTGGGCGGCATTTGGATTCCCCGAATGCCGCCCGTGACTCCCATACCGATCGGAAAGATCGCTACTAGCACCAGGACGATGACGAACCACCAATCCAGCCTATACATCGATGAAGCCGACTCGTGCGCCTCGTCATGATGAACGAGGATGTCCCTATCTATGCTGTAATGCTTGTCCTCATGCGGCGCCTACAGTAAGACTCGCGACGATGGTGTTCTCTCGTGTTATGCGACCTTGACCTCGATCGACTTTGGCTTGGCTTTTTCGGACTTGGGTAGGCGAACATTCAGCATGCCATCCTTGTATTCCGCCGCGACCTTGCTGCCGTCAGCATCTTCGGGCAACGTGAAGCTTCGCATGAAGCTGCCGTAGGTTCGCTCGACCCGATGATACTTCTTGCCCTTTTCCTCCTTCTCGGACTTGCGCTCACCTGAGATGGTCAACACATTGTCTTGCACCAGCAATTTGATGTCTTCTTTCTTGATCTCAGGAACCTCGGCCTTGATCAGATACTCTTTCTCATCTTCGGTAATATCGACCAGCGGCGACCACTCCGCCATGGTCAAGGCTTCTTTTTCGCCGTCTGGACGTAAACTCTGACGCCCGAAAATCGTGGACAAGCGCTTTTCCATTTCTTCCAATTCTCTGAATGGGTTCATCCGAGTTCTAAGCGGTTCCCACCGTGTTAACATGCTCATGATCGTCCTCCTTTGTGCTTGATGTGGTGATGATATAGATGCCTCGTCCTCGCCTCTGCAGCGTCACTCGCCCCGTCCGGCTTAAGCGGTCCACCGCTCCGAAAACTTGGCCCCACGTCGCGTCCGGACACGCCGACACGAGTTCATCCAGGGAGGAGGGCCCGTGGGACAAAATCACTATTATGTGGTTTTCTAGAGTTTGTGTCTGAATCATAGTCATACGCCCTCGGTCCTCCGCTAAGGATAGAATCTGCACACGGTATGCCATACCCGCCTCGCCTCGAGCCTGAGGCCGGGCCGTGCCTCATCACGTGAAGAGCAACAGGAAGAGTTCATCGGTCAGATTCGTCGGCCATGCACGCCCCTTGCTGGGGTATTTTGGGTCAAAGCATAATGGGGCCAGTGTTGCTAAATTCCCCACGCGATATCGACGCTCAAGAAGGACGGCCTGCAAGTCACCCTGAAAGAGGGCATGCTTGACTGGCACCGCCCATGCTTGACTATGAAGTGAGATCTTCGGTCTCAGCACGTTGCCTGACTGGCACAAGAGCATGAGATGAATTCAGGCGACAACGTCTTTCAAGATCGTCAAGATGCCGGCCGGCAACTGGCCCAGGTCCTTGGCCGGTATAAGACCGCCAAGAACACCATCATCCTGGCATTGCCTCGCGGCGGCGTTGTGGTGGGACTCGAACTCAGTCTGGCGCTCGGGTTACCGATGGATGTGCTCGTAACGCGCAAATTGGGGACGCCGGGGAATCCCGAGTTGGCCATGGGGGCGTTGGCTGAGACCGGGTACCGTCATCTGAATACAGATATCATTGAGCAGTTCAACGTATCCGACAGCGAGCTGGAAGATGAAGTGCGGCGCCAACAGGACGAAATCACGCGACGGATACAGCGATATCGACGAGGGGAGGCATTGCCCGCCCTGGCCGGTCGAACCGTGATCCTCGTCGATGATGGGATTGCAACCGGTGCCACCTTCTATGCATCCGTGGGCGCCCTTCGCGCGTGTCGGGTCCGTCGTTTGATTGCCGCCGTGCCCGTGGCCCCGTCTCGCGTCCCATTAGACCTGCGATCGCAGGTTGACGAAATCAATATTTTGGAGACCCCCGCCCTATTTTTCGGGATCGGTCAGTTCTACGCTGATTTTGCGCAAGTCAGCGATGAGGAAGTCGTGGAATGCCTTGAGCGGTCGCGAGAGGTCGTCCATTCTCAAGCGCCTCACGCCTGACGACCCACGTGGAGGTGTTGATGCGAACCTTATTGGCGGTAGACGGATCGGACCACTCGTACGACGCGGTTCGCGCGTGCTCACAATTGACGCGTTCCGACGCCGTGGTTGTATTGCACGCCACCGATGTTCCTGCGCCGGCGTATCCTATGATGGTGCCTGAAGTCGCGCGGGACCTGTACACGGCACAAGAACGAGCCATGCGCGAAGAAGGCGAACAGGTGCTGCGAACGGCGGAGTCGCTGTTGCCGTTGAACGGCGGACCGGTATTAAAATTCATTGAAGTCGGAAAGCCGATCGATGTGATTCTCTCCGTCGCCGAGCGAGAACGGATCGATCTGATCGTGATGGGCTCGCGCGGTGTCGGCGCCTTACGAGAATTGGCGCTCGGCAGCGTCTCGCACCGGGTCGTCACGCACGCCGCCGCATCGGTCTTGGTGGTGAGCACTCCTCTGCGGCCTGTGCAGCAGATAGTCTTAGCCGTGGACGCACCGAAAGACGCCGACGTCGCGGTCCGGTGGTTGGCGCGCCGACCGTTCAAAGAGACGGGAGCCATCACGGTGCTCAGCGTGATTCCATATGCCCATCCCGCCTGGCCCGTAGGGGCGGTGATTCCAGAACCGTGGCAAAAGGAAGTCCTAATGGGCGCCACTCAGTTTGCCGAGCAGATCGCGTCGAAGCTGACGGTGCTCGGGTACCGAGCGAAAGGTACCGCGGTGCAGGGCTCTCCCGCCTCGGAAATTCTCAAGGCGGCGGCCACGGAACATGCGGATCTCATTGTCATGGGATCGCGTCATCGAGGCCTCAGCCGCGCCATGCTGGGGAGCACCAGTCATGCGGTGCTTCACCGAGCGACGTGTCCGGTGCTCATCGTCCGATAGAGGTACTTATACGACAGGCGGACTCTCGAAGTCGTATTTTCCCTTGGTATCATAATGACCATGGCGGGTACGTTCGCCGGTACGGTCTTTTTGGCTGCCATAACACCCGAGGTGAACTGGGCCGGGGAGGTTCATCCCGGCACACTGAGCTATGATCTGCACCGTGCATGATGCCATGGTCCGAACGATTAGGCGACGGACCTAGGCTTCCCGTCTCAAGGTCGCACCTCGTAACTTTCAATCAGCAACATTCCAATCACGATCTGATGAACAGATGTTGGATAGCATTGAATTCGGCGAGGCACGGAGCCAGATGCGCGCCTGGCGTGATCGCCTCACCGAGCAAGAGCTGCGAGAAGTCATGGCCTACATCCGCGGGTTGGGTAATACACGGCCACAGTGAGGCTCGAGCACGCTCATCAAGACGGTCGCCTAGCTCGACAGGAAATATGATGCGTCGAGAACGTCGAGCCTACTTGAACAAAATGAGAGTTAAGGCGGGCATCAGCATCTTCTTCGTGCCGTCACCCAACGCATTTATTACGCTCCAACATAGATTACGACAAAGGGCAGTCACTCCAGTTGATTTTCCTCGTGGCAGACATCCGACCACCTCGTTCAATCTCATGAAAGGATAGGGGAAAATGCGATAATGGCGCCGTTACTTCTCATGGGATTCTCCCTTCGATCACACTGTCGCCAGTAGACACCGCAGTCGACATCTACTTGCATCGAGCCGATCTTAACTAAGCTAAAACATGAGGACGGCCGATGCGCTTCCGACATTCCTCTGCAAGCAGCAGCAGTAGGGCTGCGAGGGCGAGTGGGATCCACATCCAGAACGGCAGCGGTGCCGTGCCGAGAACGTAATTCCCGAATGGCGCATAGACTAGAAGCATGAGGAGCGTCAGTTCGACTCCGATACCCCAAAGGATCAGAGGACTACTGCCAACGCCGAATCTGAACATGGATAGGTGCTCGGATCTGCAGGCGAAGACATTCGCCACCTGTGTGAGGACAATGGCCGCCAAGCTCATGGTTGTGGCCTGCCGATAGAGTGGATCCGACGATGAAAGGCTGATACTCCAAGTCCACCCTTGTGCAAGGAGAAATCCGAAGAATGCCGCCATCGCAATCGCGGCCTCGATCAATCCGAGAAAAGCGTAGCTTCGCAGCAGGAGTGATCGATTCAAAGTCGCTCAGTTCTTGACCGCGGCGCGGCTTCCATAATACCGGGATGGGGCGGTTCAGCGCCCAGCGCGACGGCCGGGAGCATGTCGGTCCCCAGATCGACGGCCAACACTTGGGGAATGGTCAGCGCGAGCGGGAGGCCAAAGAGCCCATAAACCAAGTATGGAAAAACTTCCGGGACATTGCTTGACAAAACATACGTCACGAACTTGCGAATATTCGCGTAGACCGCCCGCCCTTCCTCAATCGCGTTCACGATGGTCGCAAAGTTGTCGTCTAACAAAATCATGTCGGCGGTCTCCTTGGCGACGTCCGTTCCCGAAATCCCCATGGCAATGCCGATATCGGCCTTTTGTAAAGCGGGGGCATCATTCACGCCGTCGCCCGTGACAGCCACCACTTCCCCCATTTCCTTCAATGTCGAGACGATGCGCATCTTATGGCGGGGCGCCATCCGCGCAAAGATCGGATCGTTCAGCGCACCGTGCACTGGCCTGAGGACTTCCTTCAGTTCTTCATCGCTCATGCCATCCAACTGCGCGCCTTCTAGGACGATTGATTGGTTTGGTGCGGGCTCCGCTTCCTTCGGAGCTAACCCAATCTGACGGGCGACGGCAAGCGCAGTCAGCGGATGATCGCCGGTCACCATGATCGTGCGGATCCCGGCCCGGCGGCAGCGGGCAATGGCATCAGGAACCTCTTGATGTGGTGGGTCCAATAACGCGACCAATCCGAGGAAGGTAAGATCCCGTTCCAGAGTTTCAGGGGTCAGCTGGTGCGCCGTTCCGCTGTCGATCGTTCGTACCGCCATAGCCAAAATCCTATAGGCTTGTTGCGCCAGCGTCTGACTCCGGCTGAGGATGGCTGCCCGATGGGCATCGGAAAGAGGGACCGGTTTTCCATCAGTGAGACTCCGGGTACAGAGACCGAGGACGGACTCGGGTGCGCCTTTCACAAAGGCGGTCAGCTTTCCCTCCTTCCAATGGAGTGTACTCATGCGCTTGCGATCGGCATCAAACGGAAGCTCCCCCATGCGGGGAATCCGGTGGCGATTCGTTGCGCCGTGTGCCTGCACAAATTCCAACAGGGCCACTTCCGTAGGGTCTCCGCTAAACACGACCTGGCTACGATGGCGCCGTACGAGCTTGGCATTATGACAGTAACTCATCGCCTCAAAGAGCGGCATCAGCCGATCCCGATCAGTCATGCCGAACAGCCGACCATTGCGGAGCAGGCACTGGTTCCGGACCTCCAGGTCGGCCCCATCGGCATACAACCGTTCGAGCCGCATGCGGTTCTCGGTCAGCGTTCCGGTCTTATCGGTGCAGATCACGGTGGCGCAGCCGAGCGTTTCCACCGAGGTGAGTTGCTTGATCAGCGCATGGCGCCGCGCCATGCGCTGGCTCCCCATGGCCAGCGCCAGCGTCACGGTTGGGAGCAGACCTTCCGGCACATTTGCCACAATGATCCCGATCCCGAAAATTGCACTGACCCAAAGGCCGAGGCCCATAAATAGGCCGATGACGAAAAAGACAGTTCCCATGGCCAACGAAAGTGTCGCAACGACATGCGTCACCCGAACAATTTCTTGTTGAAGCGGGCTCATGCCGGATTCCGTCGTCATCGTGAGGTCGGCAATCCTGCCGAATTCGGTCTGAGCACCGGTGGCATACACGACGGCACGGCCATGGCCGGAGAGGACGGTGGTCCCGGCAAACACCACATTGGCTGCATTGAGCGGATCGATCAAGGGTTCGGTCTCAGGGTCAGTCTGGCGCAAGCGCGCGTGGGACTCGCCCGTCAAGGACGCGTTATCGACACGCATCTGCACCGCCTCGATCAGGCGCGCATCCGCCGAGACCTGTTCTCCCTCTTCTAAGAGGAGCACATCGCCGGGAACGACTTCTTGGCGAGGCACTTGTTGTGTGACGCCGTCCCGTATCACCCACGCGGTGGGTGGAAGGAGACTTCGAAGGGCCTGGGCTGCTCGTTCTGCCTTGTATTCTTGGGCAAAGCTGAAGATGGCGTTGATAACGACAACAGCGACGATGGCGCAGCCGAGCGCCGCCATGCCTTCGCCGGGTTTCAGGAAGTGAGCGAGAAAGGCCAGTCCTGCCGCAATCCACAGGAGAATGGCTAAGAAATGGCTGAACTGCCGAATGAGTTTACTGAAGAGCGAAGGGCCTGTGGGCTCCGGGAGCCTGTTCGGCCCATAGCGAGTCAAGCGCAGTCGAGCGGCCTCATTTGAGAGTTTTCCAACGGAAGTCTCCAGCGCCTTTAGGACGTCTCGTTCAGTAAGGCGATAAGCCATGTTCTATTGTGGACTCTTGACCTTTCGGCGACGAGTCGCTGTAGCAAATTTCCGCAGCCACGTTAATCCTGACGTTGTGATACCCCTCAATAAGAGTCCGTCTATATGGGCTCATCTGCTTAGGTGGAGACTGCAAAGGGTTGGCCAGACCTTTGCTTCCTTGATAATGGAGTGTGTCCGTCGTCTACAAACAGGAGAGGGCACTCCGCGATATGGGGGGGAAGGCTTCTTATGAAATCATTGAAGAACAGCTCAGATGTCCAGCTGCAGAAGGGGTTCGATCATCTGACCGTGGCACGGTTCATGGTCAGCGATGTGCAGGCCGCGCGCTCGGAGACGACAGCGAGTCAGATTGCGGCGATGATGCTCGAAGGGTTTGGCGCGGTTCCGATCGTCGATCCAACCCAACGCCTGATCGGGATTGTCACGGAGCACGATTTACTAGCTTCATTGGAGAAAAACCAGAAGTGGGGAGAGGTATCGGCGAGGGACATCATGACGCCAAACCCCTATTCCGTCAGGCCGGACACCGATCTCGCGACGCTTCTTCATGTGTTGCAGGTCAGTAATTTGATTCACGTGCCGGTGGTCGTGGCCGAGGAAAAACTGGTCGGGATCGTGGCGCGGCGGGACATTTTGCGGGCCTATCTTAATTATTGGGTTGAATCGCGATAGTCGCCCTCCCGAGGTAGGCCGACGGCGATGTCGTGCGATAGGTAGCGTGGTGGCGGTAGAGGAAATGCTTGAGGCGGACCGACTAAATGATCAATGCGACCGGCATACAATTGCTCACGGTGACCGATACGGTGGTGCACGCAATGAGGAGGAACCTATGGGAAAGCAAGATGCGTTGTTTGCCTGTTGTGGTGGGGACACGCCGGTCGGCAGCCTCACGACTCAAAGCAGGATCCGGTTTCATATTGGACAGAGTGCACTTGCCGTGGCTGTTCATTTAATGTCCGAAAAGGTCCCTGGGGCTCCGGTAGTAAATGACAAGCAGGAATTAATGGGCTTCATCAGTGAGTTTGATGTCTTGCATGCTTTGGAAGAGAACCGAGATTTATCGAAGCTAACGGCTGCTGAAATCATGACGAAAAGCTGCGTGACCGTGACGGCCGAAACACCTCTTAAAGAGGTTGCACGGATCATGGAGGGAAGGCATCTCCTGACGCTGCCAGTGGAGCAAGACGGCAAGGTTTTGTACTCCGTGACCCGAAAAGACCTGCTGCGAGCTTGGGTGGGCATGGGATTGGAAATAGGAACGGAAGCGTAAGAGAGTGATACCGCCTACTATCATTTGATGTCCTGCGCCCTCGGCTATTCAAGGGAGGCATGGTAGCGAAGCGCGACTTTGGGTTCCTGCTCGCGCAGGATCTTCTAGACTCACGGGATAAGCGAGGAACAGGCCATGTATAAGTCAGCTCGGGTTTGTTCGTCAGACAATGGCTCAGTTCATCGAAGGGATGTATACCTGCGTGGCGCGTCGGATATCTTGCGGCATATTTGAATTATGGGGTTGAAACGCGATAGCCGTTTTGCTCCTGTCGTCGGAGTGGAACTCGCCAACCTTTTTCAAGATCGCTATGTCACTCAGATTCCAGTCGTAGGACGGGAAACTCGTCGGCCTCATTGCTCCACGCGACCTGGTGTACGGCTACATCAAGGCTCTACAGTGTTGGACGTGAAAATAATAAAGAGAAAATCGTTATGCAACATTCGATGCCAGGGGATGCGCCGAGGAAACGTCCTACTCTGTGAAGCCCAAGAAGGCGGAACTGGAGGAGCAACTTCGAGGGCAGCCTACAGAAGACAATGCCTCTTCGTATGGCCCATCGCGCTTATGAAATCTATATGGAACGGATTTCTCGTGGCCCCTTAGATGACTGGCTGGAGGCGGAGCGAGAGATTGCCAGTCACAAGCCTGCTGAGGTTGAGTGCGGCACAACATCTGAGAGGAAGGGGCAGAAGATTCTTTGCTCAATTGATAGATCTCGGTACTCTCGCTTGACGTTTGAAGTACTGTCATACCTCTAAATACGCGCCGATCCTTCAGTCACGATATGCATATGGTGAACACGTGGTACTCCAAGCCACCCATGAGAATAAGAATTGGAGCACCGTCCTCCTCGATGCGTCAAACGCTGGAATCGCTCGGAACTGTTGGGGTGCTCGGTCCTGTCAACGCTCAACACCGTGTGTCCTTAAGAAGATTGTGTCAAGATGAATTCAAAAACATGCCTGGTTACGCTGGGGCGGAAAGCATTCGACAGCCGATGTCTGTAAAGAGGGCGAACTGACCATGGTTACCTCTGGGCCTTTTCAGCCTGGACGATCCTTCAGGCCTGATCCCCCGTTGCCGCCCGATCCGTCGCCCTTCCCTGGCCCGCCATTGCCTGAACCGACTCCCATGCCAGAGCCCCCACCGGTGCCCGATCCGTCGCCGTTTCCCGGCCCTCCTCCTCATATGAGAAGCGAGGGGACCGCTCCATTCTAGGTCTTTGTTCTAGCAACTTGACTGTGGAGTGTCGGCAGAGCAGGTTGGGCATCTTTGTTTCAATCGTCGAAACGGTGCATGGGACCAGATGGAAAGTGTCGTCGCGCTTCTTACCGAAATACCAAGTACGTCATGAGAATCAGTGCCGACATGCCTAGGAGGAATCGCAGCACCAAGATTTCTGGAGCCATGTGACGCACACTATTCATCTCTCTTGCCTAGAACATCAGGGTCTGCTCACCAAAGACGCCCCCAGTGAGAGACGAAGGGCATTTTATTGCTCTCCTTTATTATGCAGGGCACGGTGAGTGCGAAGTTGGACGGCTGATGTCATTTTGCAGCCCTCATTGGGAACATGAAGGGGTTAGGGAGGGGCAAGCGGCAAGAAACAACCTGAAAAACAAACCAGCTGGCATGGGGTATTCGGGTCATGACGATGAGCGAGGCGTGTCGCCAAATGCTACAAGCTTAAGCGCGGCTGACAATCGAATGACTGTTCGGATTGAATTAAGACTGGAGGGGTGGCTTCTATCCAGCGAATGTGAGATGGGGTTCAAAGGATTCCCACACCTCAATCGAATGGCGATGCCTTGTAACATCATTTTTCTCGATCGAATTCACGCCAACGCTATGGCGTTGCTCTTGCATGGTCTTGTCGTAAAAAGTAGTGATGCGTTGAGGAGGCCATGTTGAGGATCGAAGAAATGCGGCAAAAACTGTTGGACCAACGTAAAGCGCTTTTCCGAGATGTCGCGCAATTGGAAGACGAGCTGCTGTGGTTGGAAACGGACGTCGAATCAGAATCCGTTGAGCGTGGCCAGACCGAAACCTCCATTCGCATACTCTCCCGCCTCGATGACCGTCAGAAGGTTGAACTGGAAGAAATCCACAAGGCATTGACGAAGATCGCCACAGGCACCTATGGATCTTGTGACGTGTGCGGCCAAGCGATACCGTGGTCTCGCCTCGAAGCGCTTCCTGCAGCGGTGACCTGTCTTACCTGTGCACAAGCACGTGAAGAGATGCCGTCGTGATGACAAGCATACAGTAGAGAGGGTCGGCTATGAACTGTGGATTTATAGAAACACCGGCTATATCGATGCGCTGAGTTCCGTTTCACCACGGCATACCGAGAGTCACGCTCACATACAAAGATTATCGGTGGTGATCAACTGGTTGAAAAGACCAACTTCGCGATGTCCTCAGTGAGCAAGACATGCGCGATGTGCTCTAGTTATCCGCCTGGGGACGTCTTTTACCCCGATGATAAGGATCAATGTGAGAGTCGATCAAGAATGTAATCGGGCTTTGGAAAAACATCCAAGGGGATAAAGGAGGACACCATGAATCGAAACCGAACGCTTGCCACATGCGCTATACTCGTCGCGGCGGCCTGGAGCAATCAACCGGCGTGGGCCGATGAGGAACATTATGGCCCACATGCATATTCCAGCAGCCATGGCCACCACGATGCGCGAGCGGGCGAACACCTTCACCATCTGCTGAACCAACAGAAGGCGATCGGATTGACGGAGGAGCAGGTGAAGAAATTGAAGGGCATCGATCTGGACTACGATCGTGCTCGGATTAAGTCTGAGGCGGAGATCCGCATCGCTGAGCGCGAATTATTGGGATTGGTGGAGGACGAGAAGAGCGACATGTCGGCGATCGAGGCCAAAGTAAAACAAAGCGAAATGCTGGAAGCTGATCTACGGGTGACCGCATTGAAGGCTCGGCGAGCAGCGCTCGCGGTATTGACGCCTGAACAACTTGAGAACGCAAAGACCGCACATGAAAAGAGAAGACAGGCCATGATGCGCGGCTATGGACATGGACCCGACAAAGGAGACTATGAACATGAGGAGAAGGGACATCCACGCTGATCGTACCCTGGATTGCGGCATAGGTCGAGCAGTCCTTGCGTAGAGCTCCTTTGAGAGAAGGCCCTGACGTCTGTCACGGGGCGGCGTGACGCACAGGCGATACAAGAGCAACGACTGATGGAATGAATCTTCGTGATAACACCGATGAGCGGGTTCTCTGGACGACCTATCCATCCTGGTGGCAGTTCAGTTGGTTGTATTTCTTCAGCCTGATGACGGGACTGCGAAGTCTTCTTTTCTATGTCTTCGCCATTCCGGGGTGGGTAAGTTGGCTTGTGGCAACCGTCCTGCTTCTGCTAATTGCCGTCTTGTTGCGACGATGGGCAGTCTATAGCTTTACGTCTCGTCGACTTCTGGTCAGAAATGGATACACCGGTCGCGAGATTGTTGCCCTCCCACTGGAGCGGGTTGGTGAGGTGGATACGCAACAGGGGCCGATCGCACGGATGACAGGAATCGGGACGATCGTGGTCCGGGATACGAGCGGGGCAGAGGCATTGCGCTTCCGGGGTATTGGCAATGCCCAGGTGATTAAGACTAGAATTGTAGCGATGAAGCCTTCCGCCGAGACTCAGCGAGTGGCTCCATGAGGAACGTGACCGCCGAAAGCCTGCGCCAGACGAACATCTGGAAGATAGACGTGTCATGTCCGCTTTCCAAAGATGGATCTTCTCCCGATGATCAGGAGTACCTTTCTCTGTTCAGCTCTCTCTAGTCATTCCCAGTCACACCGACAAGCACTGCTCCATCATCCGCCTTGCTAGTGACTTCAAGCAGGGAAGGGGTACTATCCCATCGACGATGTTCTGCTCACCTCGCTATGGCTTATGAGTCAGTTGCGCTACGCACGTCTGGCTGACTTCTACGATTATCGATGAAAGTATTCAGTGGGCTCCCTGCCAGTCACTCTTCCTTTAGCCGTGGCAGGACTACCCCCTGCCAGCTTCTATATTCAGTAGCCTAGGCAGTCTATCAGCGATGAGGAAGTCACAAGCGAAGATTTGTCGAGAGCAGGATCAAATCTTTGAGTCTGAAGAGGATGGACAGCGCGTTTTTCAACGTAGATGTAGCCCAGTGGCATAAGGGGACATCTCCATCTGCGGGCATGTCCCATAAGGCCACATCTTTTGAGTTGACCACGTCCATCGTTCTGCCCCAATGTGCATAGCGCCAGGCTGATGCTATCGCATAGCTATAAGCGTCATCAGGTCTCCGTCTCGACAACCTTCAAGAACAACTTCCATCCGTGTCATTAGTTGCTATGCTCCGGCTACCGCTAGCTCCGCAGCCAAGGAATCATATCTGGACCTATTCGGATTGGTGACGGAACCGCCATATGCCTAGCCCGAATACGGCCGCCCCGAGTGCTGTCATCGTCAGAACGGGTCTCCACAACAAATCCATGCCGGCGCCCTTGAGTAAAATAGCCGTCGTGATGTCGATGTAGTACCGAAGTGGTGATAAAGACATGAGACGTTGTACCCACAATGGCATCACCTCAAACGGCGCACTTATACCAGAAAGAAGGAGCATCGGTGCAATCCCTAGGAGAGTCAGCATCCCGACCTGGGCCTGGTTGCGCGTCACCGTCGCAGCGAGCAGCCCGAACCCTGCCGAAGTGACAACGTACACGCCCGTCAACACAAAGAACAGGACGGCGCTGCCTCGCATGGGGACGCCGAAGGCCGGCTGTATTACTCCATAGTACGCCACTCCAGTCGCCGCCAGAATTACGGCGGTCATGGACAACACCTTGGAAAGCATGATTTGTAATGGTGACAGCGGCGAGACGAGGAGTTGCTCCACGGTCCCGCGTTCCTTCTCGCGTACCAGAGCAGCAGCCGGCAGCAGGATGGCAAAAAGCGTCACCATTCTGAGAATGTGCGTGATCGATTGGAACCATGTCTCGTTCTGATCGGCATTGAACCACACCCTGTGCTCGCTCAGGACTGTCGGGAGCGTGGAGACCAGCTGGCCGGCTGCGGTGTCGGCCCCGAACCCTGCGACGATTCGACCGGCATATGCGGCAGCGGACAGTCCCTGGGCCGCATTGGTGGTGTCGACCTGCAGTTGGACGGCGACTGGTTCCCCGGCCCGGAGCGCTTCGTGAAAGCGGGGAGGGATGTCGAGGACCGCCATCGCGTGGCCCCGGTCCAACTCTCGCATCCCCTCGTCCGCATCGGGAATTTCACGGAGAACTTGAAAATACGGTTGGTGGAACCGGTGAATCAGCTCGCGAGATAACAGACTGTGATCCGCGTCGTGGACCAGCACGGCAGCATTTCGAAGCTGCATCGTGATGCCCGACGCACTGACATACACGGAGAGTGTAAATGAATAAAGAAGAAACAGCAGCAGAGGCAGGTCGCGGCTGAGCTGAAGCAATTCCTTCCAGGTCATGACCCACAGACGGCGCAGCCAGCGCGCGACATGCCCATGATGGTGGTCGATCCGCCTCATGCGCGGGGCCTCTTAGTAAAGAGCCAGTAGCCCCAGAGGCGAAGCGCGACAGCGAAAATGACCAAGGCAAGGACATCGAGCCACAGCACCTCCAGGCCGACTCCCTTTAAGAAGCTGCCGCGGAGAATGTTCGTGTAGTACATGGCCGGGAAAAGATGGGCTTGGACTTGTGCGCCTCGGCTCATGGAAGAGACCGGAACGAGGAGACCTGAGAACAGGAACGTCGGCACCATGCTCACCACCATCGTGACGACCAACGCGGCCATTTGAGTGCGGACCAGAAGCGAGACAAGGAGGCCGATGCCGGTGCCCACCATGACGAAAAGCACGGAGGCCAGAAAGAATAGGCCGAAGTTGCCCTTGAACGGCACCTGGAAGAGCCATACCGCCATGGCCCACAACACGACGACATTCACGCTCGCGATGGCCAGATACGTTGCGAGCTTGCCGGTGAGGAACTCCACGCGGGTCACGGTCGAACTGTAAATGTTGTAGAGCGATCCGCTTTCCTTCTCGCGTACGATCCCGAGGGCCGTCAGTAACGGTGAGGCGACCATGAGCGCGAACATCACAAGCGCGGGCACCTGTGACCAGGTCCCGCGAATTTCTTCGTTATACAAATAGCGCACCTCCAGCCGAACCGGCTGAGCCCGGCGTCTCGCCTCTTCAAGCGACAGACCGGAAGTCCGGCTCAGATACTCGCTGACCAGTTTTTCGCTGAAAGTATTGTTCAGTGCAATGATGTACCCCTTCGCGATATCGGTGTAGAGAGGAAACGTCCCATCAAGCAAGGTCTGGACGGACACCGTCTTTCCTTCCTGCAGGCGCCGAGCGAAGTGTTCCGGAATGATGACGGCTGCCCGAAGATGAGCCGTCTGCAGCAGCGCATCCACCTCGCGTTCACTATTCAAGTGGCCACGGAAGTCGAAATAGCGAGAATGCATAAACCGCGACAAATAGTCCCGGCTCAACTCCGATCGGTCATAATCCACCGCTGCGACCGGTATCTGCTCCACGTCAATGACGAGCCCGTAGCCGAATACCAGCAGCCACAGTACGGGCAGCAGGAAAGCGAGCAGCAGGAACATCCGATCCCGCACCGTTTCGCGCCACTCTTTCAGAGCCACGGCCTGTACCCGTCTAAGGTTCACGGGAGGACCTCTTCCCTCTGCGCCTCTTCCATGGCCATCACACGATAGACAAAGACGTCTTCGAGCGTGAGCGTGCGAGGCACAATGGCCGTCAGGTGGATCGCAGCTTCTTCAAGCGCAGCCTGGATCCGCCCCTGGTCTTCCTTCGCACGCTTCGAGAGTATATGGATAGCACGACCATGCAATGTTGCACTGGCGAAGCCAATACCTATCAAGCGACGGAGCGCTTCTTGTGGCGCACTCGTAGCAATCTCGAGCAATTGCCCGGCCTCTCGCTCCAACGCCTGCTTCATGTCATGCGGAGACCCGGTCGAGATGATTCGTCCGGCGTACATGAGGGCCAGGCGATCACAATGCTCGGCTTCGCTCATATAGTGTGTGGTGACCAAGATCGCCACCGCTTCTTCCCGGGCCAACCGAACCAAGATGCTCCAGAACCGGCGACGACCGACGGGATCGACACCGGACGTCGGCTCGTCCAAGAACAACACGCGGGGTCGGTGTACCAGTGCGCAGCCAAGCGCTAAGCGTTGGCGGACACCCATCGGGAGCTTGCCCGTCAACTCCGCTTCATAGCCGACCAGACCTGCCATGGACATGATCCATTCCAACCGCCGGTGCGTTTCCACACGATTGAGACCATAAATGCCGGCAAATAGCTTGATATTTTCCACAACAGTCAAATCGAGATAGAGTGAAAAGGCCTGGGACATATATCCGATCCCTTCCTTGATGGCGCCTCCGCCCCGGCGGATCTCGGCTCCCGCCACGCGCCCTTCCCCATCGGACGGTTTGAGGATTCCGGTCAGCATCTTGATAACAGTGGTCTTGCCGGCCCCATTGGCGCCGAGCAGCCCAAAGATTTCGCCCGGCAGCACGGTAAAGCTCACCCCGTCCACAGCACGAAACGCACCGAAGTCCCGGACCAACTGCTCAGCCGCAATGGCGGGCCCTTCGGCAGCCGGGGCTTGAATATCGGCCATCCCTACCACCTCTTCCGTCTGTTCCACCTCGTCGCGCCGGACAAGATTGATAAAGACATCTTCGAGTTCGGGTTCATGCGATTCCAACCCCGTGATGGGCAATCCATCCAGAGCCTGTGTAACGAGCCGTCTCAGCGTATGAGCATCGACGCCGGCGCCAAAGATGTGAAGCCATGGCCCCACGGTTTCCACTTGCAGGTTGGCCTTTTTGAGTCGATCGACGGCGACAAGCTGCGGCGTGGCTTGTAGCACTGCCTTAGATCCGGGCGCGAGCTCAATGATGGCGTCCGGCTCGCCGGACGCCAGCGTCCGACCTTGGAACATCAGCGACAAGCGATCGAACCGTGACGCCTCGTCCATATAGGCAGTCGAGAGGATCGCCGTCATCTTGCCCTCATGGACCAGCTCGGCAAGGATTGCCCAGAAGTCCCGACGGGACACCGGATCGACTCCGGTCGTTGGTTCATCGAGAATGAGGAGTTCGGGTTGATGGATGAGCGCGCAGATAAGTCCGAGTTTCTGTTTCATCCCACCTGATAAATGCTTCATGGCTCGGGAGCGAAACGACTCCAGTCGTGTCATATTCAAGAGGCGATTCTTTCGGATGGTCAACTCAGGATCGGCGAGCAGACGCAGCTGTGCGAAGAAATCTATGTTCTCTTCGACCGACAGTTCGGAATACAGATTGAGCCCGAGGCCTTGGGGCATGAACCCGAGCCGTGCCTTAATGTGCTCAGCGGCTTGTTCTGAATCGATGACCGTCCCAAGCACTTCAACCGTGCCGCTGTCGTGTGCCAAAACCCCTGCGATGGCTTTGAGCAGCGTGCTCTTTCCGGCTCCGTCCGGCCCAATCAGACCATAGAGTTCACCCCGATGCACCGCCAGGTTGACGCCCTCCACGGCCACATGCTTTTTATAACCCTTGGCAAAGTCGGTGACACGGATGACGGCCTGTTCTGGTTCAGTCTTCATCTTCGTAGTCGACATTCACTAAGCCTGTCGTCTGTATCTGCTCACCACCGCGGTTTCATCCACCCCACGGTGTCCTTCCAACGGATCACGGCGTCGGCGGGAAGTCCGGGCGTCAGACGATGCTCGGGGTTCTCGCTCACATAGACTTTGACCGCGTAGATTAGCTTCACCCGCTCGTCCGGTGTCTGGACTTCCTTCGGGGTGAACTCCGCCTTGGAGGCGATATATCGCACGGTGCCTGGAAATGCCTGGTCGGGGAAGGCATCCACGTACACACGTGCCGGCAGACCGAGGTGCACCTTTCCGATCTGTACTTCGGGGACATAGACTTTCAAATACAGGTGATCGAGATCCACCACCTCGAAGAGCGGGGCGCCCGCCGCAACGACCTCCCCGATATCCACCATCCGGGTCGTGATGGTGCCATTGCTTGGGGCGGTGATGGTGAGATCGGCCAAGATGCTTTCAGCCTCGGCGACTGCAGCTTCCGCCTGATCTCTCTGTCGCTCCAGCGCGGCCACGTCAGCTTCCTTGGCCCTGATCCGTTTCCAGCCTAGTTCCGCTAGCGCCAGCTCCTTTAGTGTTTTGGCAAGCGCCGAGTTGGCTGACGCGATCTCGGTCTGGGAGACTCTCCATCGCGATTCGGCCTGGTCAAGCTGCTGCTGGGACGTCGCCTTTTCGACTGCCAGGGGCTTGATGCGCTCGGCATCGCGACGTGCTTCATACTCGACAGCCTTCGTCTTTTCCAGTACGGCACGGGCATTCGCAACGCCCGCATCTGCGGCCTCAATTGCAAGCGGGACTTCCAGATTCAAGATAGCTAGAGAGGTATGTGCTGCCTGGACCTGCGCTTCGACAGCATCGAACGCTTTCCTGCTCTGCTGTACTTTTGCACGGGTTTGTGTATCGTCCAGCTCCACCATCACTTGGCCTTGAGCAACCGAGTCGCCTTCCCGGGTCAGTAATCGATCGACCTTCCCGGTAAACTTGCTTGCTACAGCGATATGGTCTCCCTCGATGCGACCATTGACTTGAATCAAGCCTTCGGGAAGGCGTCCTCTGTTTGAGAAATGTTCGTAGCTAACGTAAGTCGTCGCCGCAGCCACCGCGAACAGAATGGCAGCGACACTGTGTCGTCTCGATAATGTCATAAGTCGTTCACCTGCATTGGGCAAAGCCTTCTGGTCATCGTCCACTGGTTTGTCATTCCTGACCATGCTAACAAAAACCCAAAGAGAGTACGAAGTGCTCCTCTAGTTAAACCATAGCAAGTCTGGCCTCTCTGATCTTGGACCTCCCGACAGGGCTCAAGGTATCGCCATAGGCCGGGCCCTCACTGACTTCGTTCCTTTCTTCTCGGGGGCCGTAGGGCCACGACTCGTCCTAGAACCGCCGTGTTCCTTTTCTCGCAATCAACGCGTCGCACACGTAGGCTTGACCTTGTCAATGGCGGGTCAGCGTTATGGGGATTGTTCGATGATCTTTCTTACGACGAATGGCCGCGCGATGCTAATAGAATTGCTGATGCGTTCATTCCAATGGCGTCGTCTGCCCCTCGATGAAACGGTGCATGTTATCGCCTCCACGGACAGATAATCGATGAAATCATTGCTGAAGCGTCCGCTACGGTCCAGCCATTCCAGTTCCCATGTTTCAAAGGGGGGTGATTCGAGATACTCCAGTACCTGCGCCAATCCGGCTGCCATCAAGAAGCAGCGGTTCGGCGGAAGCTTGCGCATGAAGAATTCGAAGACGGCAGTCTGCTCCATGCTGTGTTCAATATAGGCCTGCAGCATGATGAGTTGATAAAGATCGGTGAGTAGCGCGCTTGCTTGCGGGTTCATGTCAGGGCCGAAACAAAACCATTCCTTTTCGGTCGCCTGTCCAGAGGCTCACAGCCCGGACGTCGTCTACTACCAGAAAACGGGGAAGCTCGCTTGTAAGGAATACAGAGCGATCGTTTCCAATTACGCATTGGTCGAATCATCATCGTGCATTCTCGTCCCATAGCCGGACCTGGTTGCGGCCCGCATGTTTTGCTTGATACAAGGCAAGATCAGCGCTGCCCATGAGCCGTTCAATCGTGTCTAGGTGAGGAGTCATTAATGCCACCCCGATGCTTACGGTAAGAGATTCACTAATCTGATCTCGCGTGAACGCGTGCTGGGATATTTTTAAACGAATTCGCTCTGCCGTCCGGACCGCTTCTGCTTGCTCACATTCCACGAGGCCAATCAGAAACTCCTCTCCGCCGTACCGTCCGAAGATATCGGTGGGTCGCACGATATGTCTGATGAGACCGACGGCCCTCTGGATCACGAAATCACCGAAGGCATGACCATGCCGGTCATTGAGCTCCTTAAAAAAATCAAAATCGACAAAAAGGAGGGCGAAGGGATGTTTGAATCGACGGCTTCGCACCAACTCCATCTCCAAGGCTTCCATCGTGTATTGTCGATTGTATGTTCGCGTGAAACTATCCAAGCGTGACAACTCCTGCAATTGATGCCGGGTCTCTTCTAGCTGGGACAGACTGCTTTCTAAGCGTTGTATCGTGGCCTGATAATATGTTTCGACTGCCAAAATCTCCTCGAACTTGAATCGCCGAGTGAGGGTCATTAGCAGTGATCCAAGGGGCGCGGCATCGCTAGAAAAGCGCGCTGCCAGACGGTAAGCGATCAGCTCCGTGAGCTTAACGTAAGCTCCTAGATACCATTTCTGTTTCAAGCCGATGCGTTCATGCGTGTAGCCGATTCGTAAACAGGACTCAGCATAGGTGAGTTGACTGAACTCGTCCTGACCTTGCGAGAGTAAATGCTCGCGCAATGTCCCTTTAAGCCGCTTGACCGTCTCGCTGTCGGAGATGAATCGCCGCAATTCGTCGTACTGCTGCAGGTGGGTATAGAAGTCCTCAAGGATCTGATCAATGTCCTCTGCAATGACACGCTCGATGAGTTTCATATTGGCCACATCCTCGTTGGAGAAACCAAGAAAGGACCACGTCGTGGCAAGTTCCTGTTGGGTGACTCCAAACAGCTCACAGAGTGTCGGTTTAAGTTCCCCGTCCATGATTTCTGATGCGTACGTCAGACCAATAGGGTTTCACGGAAAAGTTGCCAATCAAACGCCATATGACGCTGAGTAAAGCCATGACTATTGAACATGATTTTCAAATGTGATGGCTAATGCCTTTAACATGAACCTTGGAGCACAAAGTGCACCAAAGCCTAACAATCCTTCGATGTCCACTCTCCTAACCATTTCGGCTTATCACGACGAACAAAGGCTCCTACGCTTTAGCGCAATGGAGCGCATCGTTCGGTTTAATCAGAGCTTGACGAAGGGCAATCTCCATCTCCGGGAAGAAGGTCGCAATGGCAACCCCAACGTTTAGAAGCTCTGTAAAGGCTAGTAGTTGCCGTTTCTCGAGTGAAAGTGTTGGCAGTCATGCACATTTCCCTCGCAAGATCTTCTTGGCTAAGGCATTCGCCCATAATTCTGGCAAGTTCGTTGAGATCTTTCCGATGAACACCCTGGTCTCCGCAGTCCCACCTCTCGCTGTCAGCAGCTAGCTCGCCGCTTTTGGGGAATTTGGCCACAGGTTTAGCTGCCGGCTGTTCTAAAGTTCCCCAGACTGGTAGGTGGTCCGACATTCTGAACCCGCGCAACCTTCTGGAACTTAGTCTTTACTTAGCTGGCCTATTCTTCGCAGATGACGCTCCTTATGCTTAACCCAGTGTGGCAGAGAAAGACGTGCAGAAGGGGATTCGTATCGGAAACCTCGCTAAGAGGAATGTCGGATAAAGAGGAGTCATCATTCGTCTGCGCGCCAATTCCTAAGGTTCAAATGTGGAATCCAGTATTCCTTACGATCGATGGTCTCAATGAAGAGACGAACTACAACCGCCGTTTGAGCGCCCGGGCATCCCTCTGTGTATCTACCATGGTGGGAACTCGAATCATGACAGACAGGTGAACGATGTGGCAAATCCGATTCCACGGGCGCGGGGGACAGGGCGTCGTTACAGCAGCTGAGCTGCTAGCGCTAGCAGCATTCACGGACGGCAAGTACGCGCAGGCTTTCCCCAGCTTCGGCTCAGAACGCATGGGGGCCCCAGTTGCAGCCTTCTGCCGCATTGATGAAAAAGCCATCCGCCTTCGTGAAGCGGTCATGAGCCCAGATGCGCTGATCGTGCAGGACGCCACCCTGTTGGATCAGGTCGACGTCTTCGCAGGGCTCGCTCCCTTGGGATATGTATTGATTAACTCGCCGCAGTCCCTAGATGCACTACACCTTGAGGAGTTTCTGTCAACCTTACCCAATGGCCATGTATTCTCCTTTCCTGCGTCGGACCTCGGGTTGAAGTACCTCAACCGACCCATAGCCAATGCGCCGTTGCTAGGTGGGTTTGCCGCACTCACGGGACTGATAACGTTTGCCTCCGTAGAATCGGCGATTCTTCATAAATTTCCTGGTCCGATCGGAGAGGCGAATGCTTCGGCAGCGCAAGAGGCATATGAGTATGTCACCACTCACGTCACTGTACTACGGGGGGATTGCCCATGACCGTACAGATTGAAGGATCCCAAGCCGTGGCCGAAACGGTGGCGCTCTGCCGGCCAGATGTAGTTGCAGCCTATCCCATCTCACCGCAGACGCACATTGTTGAGCGTCTCGCTCGAAAGGCCGCGAAGGGCGAGATAGGCCGCTGCCAGTTTCTCAATGTAGAGTCTGAGTTCGCCGCCTTGAGTGTGCTGATCGGCGCCTCGGCCACAGGAGCCCGCACCTACACGGCCACGAGCAGCCAAGGACTGCTCTTTATGGCTGAAGCCGTCTACAATGCGGCCGGACTGGGGCTTCCGATCGTCATGACGGTCGCCAACCGCGCGATCGGCGCTCCAATCAATATCTGGAACGATCATTCGGACAGCATGGCGTTACGCGACGCCGGGTGGATTCAACTCTTCGCAGAGGACAATCAGGAAGCGGCGGACCTCCACATCCAAGCCTTTCGTCTAGCTGAAGAACTCAGTTGCCCGGTGATGGTCTGCATGGACGGCTATGTGCTCACGCACGCCTACGAGCCGTTGGACCTGCCTAACGCCTCTCAAGTCGACCGCTATCTTCCCCCCTACTCCCCAGTACAAGTCCTTGACGTCACCGCTCCGGTGTCCATCGGCGCTATGGTGGGGCCGGAGGCGTTTATGGAGGTCAAGTACTTGTCGCACCATCAACATCTCCGCGCACTGGAGCTAATACCGGAATTGACGGGGGTCTTCGAACAACACTTTCATCGACGATCCGGAGGCCTGTGCACTCCGTATCGCGTGGAAGACGCCGATATCGTGGTGATCGCATTGGGGTCTGTGATTGGCACGATCAAAGACGCGGTAGATGAGCTGCGTCATGAAGGCGTCGCCGTGGGTTGCGTCAAGATCGGATGCTATCGACCCTTCCCGAAGCAGCAACTGCGGGCGTTGCTGGAAGGAGTGACACGCGTCATCGTGGTGGAGAAAGACCTGGCGGTGGGTATGGGCGGGATCGTATCCGCCGATGTGCAGTTGGCGCTCAAAGGTCCTGTCCACACCGTCATTGCGGGCTTGGGAGGTCGATCCATCTCGAAGGCCTCATTGAAACAGATGATCCAGGCGGCCCGTGGTGAGCGACTCGCCGATCCTCATTTTCTAGACCTCAACTGGAACGTCATCGACCAGGAACGCTCCCCCCGGCGGGATACGCGGCGTGCAGGTCCAATGGCCGAACAGGTGCTTCGAGCCGTGAACGCCATCGGAGTGAAACTGATCTGAGGAGACGCCATGTCCACTGAGCGCATCAAGTTCTACCAGACCGGTACCTTCACGGCCGGAAACCGTTTGCTCGACGAAGGCACCCGGACAGTCCAGTCGCGGATGGATCGGACCAATTCGCTCAATTCCGGCCATCGGGCCTGCCAGGGGTGCGGAGAAGCGCTGGGCGCGCGCTACGCGATCGATGCCGCCGTGCGCGCGAGCCACAAACAATTGATTGCCGTGAATGCGACCGGTTGTTTGGAGGTCTTTTCAAGTCCCTACCCTGAAAGCTCATGGCAGATTCCCTGGATGCATTCGTTGTTTGGGAACGCACCGGCCGTGGCCAGCGGCGTCGCGGCGGCCCTTCGTGCCAAGGGACGCGACACTGTGAAAGTGATCGCGCAAGGCGGCGACGGCGCGACGGTCGACATTGGCTTCGGCTGTCTGTCCGGAATGTTCGAGCGCAACGATGACGTGTTGTACGTCTGTTACGACAACGAAGCGTATATGAACACCGGGATTCAGCGCTCGGGCGCCACCCCTCCGTTCGCCCAAACGAACACCACGCCTGTCGTGAGTGAGCATCCGGGCAATCCGCTAGGTGCCGGTAAAAATGTGCCGCGAATTGCCCTTGCGCACGGGATTCCCTATGTCGCGACAGCATCTGTCGCCGATCTCCACGATCTGGAACGCAAGGTCACAAAGGCCATCGGCATTTGCGGGGCGCGGTACATCCATATCCCGGTGCCCTGTCCACTGGGTTGGGGAGCGGCACCGGCACATACGATGAAG
>Ga0157378_10000859_pt1 | contig 28140 bp, 18 predicted proteins | sample M65metaG_FD_115309 | JGI IMG/M metagenome (GOLD analysis project Ga0157378, IMG submission 115309) | Miscanthus rhizosphere microbial communities from Kellogg Biological Station, Michigan, USA - M6-5 metaG | ecosystem: Host-associated > Plants > Roots > Rhizosphere > Soil | place: USA: Michigan... | reverse complement strand
CTTGTGCCTTGTGCCTTCTTCTTCTTATCTGATTTATTGCTTAATGGTTGGCTCAACTTAGACCCATCACGATAGAGTGCATTGGCTTTTAATCCAAGCTGCCAGCTTAGAAAATAGCAATCTGCGATTTCTTCAACACCTGCTTCGTGCGGAAGGTTAATTGTTTTGGAAATGGCTCCACTAATGAATGGTTGAACAGCACCCATCATGCGGATATGTCCGTGCGCATGAATATACCGCTCACCCTTTCTTCCACATTTGTTCGCGCAATCGAAAACAGAGAGATGTTCAGGTTTAAGAAGTGGTGCGCCTTCCACCGTCATGGTGCCGCACACAAAATCGTTGGCTGCTTCAATTTCATCATCACTAAATCCAAGTGCTTCCAACAAACTCCATTCGAAATTAAAATATTGCTCAGGCGTGAATCCCAGTCGCTGCAGGCATTCTTCTCCAAGCGTGTAAACATTGAATACGAATCCGATTTCAAAGGCAGAACCAACTGCTGCGTCAAGCTTCTTTATCTCTTCAGCGATAAAGCCTTTTTCGCTAAGCGATTGATGATTGACAAACGGAGCTCCATCAAAACTTCCGGATCCCACTGCATATTTTACAATGGCTTCGGATTCCTTCTCCGTATATCCAAGATTTTTTAATGCTGCAGGAACAGATTGATTAATGATCTTGAAATATCCGCCTCCTGAAAGTTTTTTGAATTTCACCAATGCAAAATCCGGTTCAACTCCTGTGGTATCACAATCCATCACCAATCCAATTGTTCCTGTGGGTGCAATCACTGTAGTTTGCGCGTTGCGATATCCATACTTTTCTCCAAGCTCCACGGCCTCGTTCCAAACTTTACTGGCCGCCTTCAGCAAATAATCCGGGCAATACTTGACTTTGATGCCTTGTGGTTTAATGCCGAGGCCTTCATATTCGTCTGCATCGAGGGCGGCGCGACAATGATTGCGCATCACGCGCAGCATATCTTCTTTGTTTTCTTCATACTTCACAAATGCACCAAGCACGTTTGCCATTTCCGCGGAAGTTTTATAGGCCTCTCCCGTCATAATAGCTGTGATCGCTCCACCAATCGCCCTGGCTTCTTCACTGTCATACGCAATACCACTCACCATCAACATCGTTCCGAGATTAGCGTATCCTAAACCCAGCGTGCGATAATCGTAACTGAGCTGGGCAACTTCTTTACTCGGGAACTGTGCCATCGTAACAGAAATCTCCAGCACCACGGTCCATAACCGGCATACATATTCGAAGCCGTCAACATCAAACACATTCTTGCCGGCATCATAAAACTTCATGAGGTTTGCAGAGGCGAGGTTACACGCGGTGTTGTCGAGGAACATGTACTCTGAACATGGGTTAGAGGCCCGGATGCGTCCACCCTTAGGACAGGTATGCCATTCATTGATGGTGGTATCGTATTGGGTACCCGGGTCTGCACAACGCCATGCCGCGTAAGCGATCTTGTTCCATACTTCACGGGCAGGAACTTTTTTCATCACCCTACCGTCAGTACGGGCTTTAAGTTCCCAATCCTCGTTATTCTCTAGTTTTTCAAAAAATGAATTGGGGATTCGAACAGAATTGTTGGAGTTCTGTCCGCTCACCGTTCTATATGCCTCACCTTCATAATCACTGGGATAACCTGCGGCAATCAACGCACCCACTTTTTTCTCTTCCTCCATTTTCCAGTTGATGAAGTCAAGCACTTCGGGATGATCCAGGTCAAGACAAACCATCTTTGCTGCACGACGAGTAGTGCCGCCGGATTTGATTGCACCCGCGGCGCGATCGCCAATTTTCAGAAAGCTCATCAGGCCAGATGAAGTACCTCCGCCGCTGAGCTTCTCTCCTTCGCCCCTGATATTTGAGAAATTAGTTCCTACGCCGGATCCATATTTAAAGATTCGCGCTTCACGCACCCACAAATCCATAATTCCACCATCATTCACGAGATCATCTTCCACACTTAAAATAAAACATGCGTGCGGTTGAGGACGCTCGTAAGCAGAAGTTGATTTTTTCAATTGACCATCGGCCGGATCAACATAATAATGTCCTTGTGGCTTTCCTTTAATGCCATAGCTTTCTGCGAGACCGGTATTGAACCATTGCGGACTATTGGGAACGCAGGATTGATTGAGGATGGAATAAACCAACTCTTCGTAAAAGATTTGAGCATCTTTTTCGGAAGCGAAATAATCATAACGCTCTCCCCATACTTTCCAACAATTGGCCATGCGATGCGCCACCTGCTTGGCTGATGTTTCTCTTCCAAGGGAACCATCGGGTTGTGGCACACCCGCCTTGCGGAAATATTTTTGTGCGAGAATATCGGTAGCGATCTGGCTCCATTGCCTGGGCACCTCTACATTATTCATCTCAAACACTACTTCACCAGTTGGATTTCGAATTACGGATGTACGGTAGTCGTATTCGAACTGGTCGAATACGTTCACATCGTCACGTGTATAGCGACGTTGGAACCGTAAGCCTTTCGTTAGCTTTTTTGACATAGGAACAAATATTTAAAAGAGTTAAGTAAGTTTAGTTGAGAGGTGAAGACGAAAGTATTTTTTGCTATTGAAAAAAGGCGGTCTGAAATATCAACACCTGTGGAAAAGACATGTTCAAAAATTCGAAGTACAATACCGTATTGAATTTGCGGATTTTTCCACAAAATCGAGTGAAATTTTTTTTGGAGGGAACAGAATAATGATGTAAGAAGCTGTCAGCCACTAGCCATTAGCTATTAGCTCTTAGCTGTTAGCTCGTAATGATGATTCACATTGCTCCCCATTTATTCGAGAAGCATTACACCAATATAGCTAATGGCTAACAGCTAATAGCTAAAAGCTTCTCCTTAAGGCTTGATTATTGCTAGATACAACTGCCAGAAACCCAAAAACTTTTTGCATTTTTGCAGGAATAGGAATTTAACAGCATGCAGAACCGGATATATGAATCATTGGTTGTCAGGAAATCAAAAGGACAGAAATCGTTTGCCGTTCTGGTTGATCCGGATAAAGTAGATGCCGATACCATTGACGAACTGATTTCGCTTGCGCTCGATGCCAGAGTGGACTACTTCCTTGTTGGCGGTAGCCTCGTAATCAGTAATCACCTGGACGAGGTAGTGCTGCGCTTTAAAAACAATTGTGATATTCCTGTTATTCTCTTTCCGGGAAGTCCTTCTCAAATCTCCAGACACGCTGACGCGCTTTTATATTTATCGTTGATATCTGGCCGCAATGCTGATCTGCTGGTTGGCCAACACGTGATTTCTGCTCCATTCGTAAAACAAAGTGGATTGGAGATTATGTCAACCGGATATATGGTGGTTGATGGTGGCGCGCCAACTACTGTTTCATATATCAGCAATGCCAGTCCCATCCCTGCAGATAAAAATGAGATCGCTATGTGTACCGCCCTGGCCGGTGAAATGCTGGGCATGAAACTCATATATATGGATTCTGGAAGCGGTGCTAAGAGACCAATCACTGAAAACATGATTCATGTGGTTTCAAAGAGTATCGAAGTGCCGCTAGTTGTTGGCGGAGGAATTACAACTCCTGAAAAAGCCTATGATAATTGCAAGGCCGGCGCAGATGTCATCGTAGTTGGAAATGCAATCGAAAAAGATAATTCACTCATCAAAGAAATGGCTTCAGCAATTCATTCCATTTCCGCGATAGTGAAATAAATTAGTTTACTGTTTACAGTTTTCGGTTCACAGTTTTCGGTTTACAATTTTCTGTTGCATCGTTTTGTTTGTCGTTTGTTGTTCATTTGCATTTTTTCCTTGGTTCTTGGATCTTGTATCATGTGATTTCTTTGAAAAAGGGTTAGTAGCATAAAACCTCCATGCTATGAACCTTCTCCACATCTGGCTACGCAAGTTAGCCCGCGTCTTAAGATGCTTCTTTTATGTGATTGGAAAAATTCCCTTCGTCCTTGTCATTATTCTGTTTGGCTTTTTCGCATTCCTTGTTAATGACCAGGGATTAGACATGATGGCTTCGTTTGCGCCGGCAGGCGACTTCTGGTACATTTTCTGGATCATCGTCTTTCTTTTCTTCTGGGCAGGAGCTATATGGAATGTGAGTCGCATTTTGTTGCATACTGCCAACCTGAAAAAAATTGTGGAAGAGGAAGTGCCGAAGGAATCTGTTCTGGGGGATAAATGTGATCTCCCAGAAAATATGGTGATCGCAAGGATTGATGGAAGATATAAGCAGAATATCATTTGGCTTGGAACGTGGTTGCCAAGAATACTTGCACTGTTTCCTTATCTCATCTTTATTCTGGGATATCTTAAAGAGAACAGCAACTTCATTGCAAGAGGAAATTTCTTTGTGCGTGCATGGCCAGTATTAGTAGTGGCAATAATTGGTATCATTCATTTTGTGATTCTCGTCTTTAGGCGAAGGGCATTCTCAACCAGACAACAATCTACAGGAGTTGCAAACAATCCTATAGTTCAACTGGAAGAGGAAAAAAGTGTTGTGAAGGCAATACGCCATCAGCGACTTGCTATTAACACGCTAGTTACTATTGGTATTTGTCTCGGAGTATTTGTTTACGCGATGTATGTTGCTATTGCAGTACCGGATCTGAATGGCAAACCTGGATTGATAATTCTCTCCGCGCTTATTTTTTATACGTTTATCGGTTTGTTGATTAACCACGTATCGAACCGGTTGCGCCTTCCCGTTCTTCTTCTCATTATCATTTTAGTCGTCGTTGTCTCATTGCCAAGAAACAATAATCACGCGATTCAAACGCTTACTACTCCCGCCGACAATGAGATGCTCAGTAAGAGAATCCCGGACACCGCGTATTTTTCGAATTGGCTGAATGAAAGAATCATCAATCATACCTATGACACCACCAAGAATAATGTCATATTCCTTATCGCTTCAGAAGGCGGTGGTATTCGGGCTTGTTACTGGACCTTCCATGTTTTGCGGTATCTGCACATCAACCATCCTGAGATTTATGATAAGACGTTTGTTGTTACAGGTGCTTCCGGCGGGAGCGTAGGCCTCGGATTTTTTTATAATTACGTGTATGATCAACGTTTGCGTAACGGAGGTCATTTCAATTTTACTGATTCGTTGAAGTATCAGGCGCTGGATACTATTTCGAGTTCGGATTATTTATCAGCAGTCACATTTGGATTTGTGTATCCCGATTTGTTTCAACGACTGGTTCCCTTTCGCATCTCATCCTTCGACAGGGCCAGGTATTTAGGAAACAGTTTTAATAAGGCTTTTAATTACCATTCGCATTCTGATCAATTTTTATTGGATAAAAATTATTTGCAGATGTGGTCCGGAGCGGATCGATTCACCTATCCTGCGATTTTATTCAACAGCACTTATGTTGAGCTAGGTAATAAGGCTATCATCTCTCCGTTTGCCATTACTTCAACATATTATTCGGATGTGCTAGACGTACTGGGCGTAACCCGACGCTCCATACCAATGAAGGAAGGAATGGTATCCACGGCGAGATTTCCGGTTATTACCCCGCCGGGGTTGATGGAATATGAAAAGGATAGCATGCATCACCTTGCACCATTCGGCCACTTGGTAGACGGAGGATTTTTCGAAAACACCGCCATTCAAACAGCGCAGCAAACTGCATTGATGATGAAATCAGTTCTTGCCAACAGGAGCAAGAAATTACCCGGAAAGTTTAAGCCTGTGATTATCTCCATTCGATATGGAACACAATTGAGGCAATCGCAAAATCCCTTGGGCAGTGGTTACGAGCTTGCGCCCCTGATTGGTGGATACAATATTTTATTCAGATGGATATTCGGCGCACGTGATATGAGCATTCAACTGGACTCAATCATGCGCGTTGTGGAATTTGGACTTCGTGTACGACAAGACACTGCAAGCGATCATTTGTTGCCGCTTGGATGGTACCTATCTGCAAAGTCGAGGCAAATCATCAAGAATGAGGTAGTCGATTCCGTGCAAAGTTTTGAATTCAAACAATCATACAGAGCGTTAAAATCATACCTGAAAAATTGAAAACAGTTTAAATTACGTGCGCAGTGTCCGACCGGGACGGTCAGACGACTTATGAAAATGAAAAGTGTAAAAAAGAAATTATCGATCGCCGCTTCCCATATTTTTGTCTTTTCACTCTGGCTGCTGGCCAGTGGTTGTTTTAGGCGATGGTCGATGTCGGAGAAGCAGATCATGGAACATTATGCGGGCAAGGAAGTGAAGCCAAGGAGGTTTATTATCAGAAATGATTCCCTCGAATTATACTGCGCCACTACTGGTGCGGACACACTTCCTCCTTTGTTGCTGATACATGGCGCTCCCGGCGCCTGGTATAGCGGCATGGGAATTCTGGATGATTCCGATCTGCAAAAAAAATTTCACATCATCGCGGTGGATCGGCCGGGATATCATCATTCAAAGTTCAAGGGAAAAAAGAAAGCCGTGACTTCTATTGACAAGCAGGCAATCTTAATTCATGAAGCGCTGCAATTGAACAAATCGAGGCAACCGGGAGTGCTATATGGAACTTCATATGGAGCTCCTATAGCTGCGGAGATGATCTTGAAATACCCGAATGAATTCAACCACCTCGTAATGGTTGGGGGTGCCATAGATCCAGCTCACGAAAAGTTCTGGTGGTTTCACAAATATGCAAGAGGACCAGTTGTCCGCTTGTTTCTTCCAAGATTTATTAATGCAGCCACTGATGAAAAATTTGCTCATATAGGAGAACTTGAAAAACTGCTACCACATTGGAATGAGATCAATATTCCTGTTACCGTATTGCAGGGCAGCAATGACCAGATTGTACCTGTCGACAATTTCGAATTCGCAAAGCAGCAATTCAAGGGAAAACGAGCAGAATTCATTCTTATTCCCGGCGCGGGCCACCTGGTGAGAAGGTCACATCCCCAGGTAATCAAACAAGTACTCATGCATCTGCCTTCCTCCACTGAATATAATTTTCAGCCAACCCGCCCCGTCAAGTAACTGGCACTTTATTTACAGTATGCTAACTAACGATCGTTAAGGAATTGGGTATTTGGTACCAGATATTGGAGTAATAGGAGCTGACGGTACCTAGTTCTTTTAGTTAATTTTTTTGGGTCAAAGGGCAAATAATGGAAAAAATTCTTTTTTTTTGTATCGTTAAACAATTTTCGTCAAAGTCCATCTTAACTGAGATGCAAAAAAACCTGACAATATCAAGCGCGCCTGTGGCCAGTTCCACAGCTAAGCGTTGGGTTTTTCTCCCGACTTCTTTCGGGGTTTTTCCATTCCGTTCTATTCCCTTTTGGGTACGACGTTGATACTCCTCTACCATAAGGAATTGCAGCAGGCTGTAGTTCTGTTTCACCAAACAATGGCATTCCATTGTCATTACCCATTCTTAGTTATGATAAACAATGCAAACACAACATCAATTCAATATACTTGTAGCAGATGAAAGCCATCTGAGCTTTGCCCAGATCATCTGCGATGAAATGGCTTCCTCTGCACAGGCACGCGGTACCGGAATTGCGAAAAGAACGCCTGAATATATTCAGGAGAAAATGAGAGAAGGAAAGGCCGTGATCGCATTTAATCAGGATGGTATTTGGGCCGGTTTCTGTTATATCGAAACATGGGGCCATGGCGAATACGTGGCCAACTCAGGCCTCATTGTCGCTCCAGCCTTCAGGAAAGGTGGTCTTGCCCGTGCAATCAAAAAGAAAATTTTTGAACTCAGCAGGCAAACATATCCTGACTCCAAAGTATTTGGTCTTACCACAGGCCTGGCCGTTATGAAGATCAATAGTGAGTTGGGTTATGAACCGGTTACTTACTCAGAGTTAACCCAGGACGAAGCGTTTTGGGCCGGTTGTAAAAGCTGTGTGAATTATGATATCCTGATGAGCAAGGAGCGTAAAAACTGTCTCTGCACCGCTATGCTATACGATCCAAAGGATCACTATGAGCCTCAGGAAACAAAAGATTTTTTTGAGAAGAAATCGAAAGTACTCGAGCGATTACTGCGCCTAAAGCAGGGCTTACTAAGGGCTTTCAATAAGAAAGAGAAAGAAGCAACCTCTGCTAAATCGAAATCGCTTTTGAGCTATTTCTTCAATTTCTAATAATTCCGAAGTCTAAATGAGCAAAAAAATAGTTCTTGGTTTCAGTGGCGGACTGGACACGTCGTTTTGCGTGAAATACCTGACCGACGAGCTCGGATACGAGGTGCATAGCATCATCGTAAACACGGGAGGATTTAGTGATAGTGAATTGTTAGAGGTGGAAGCGCACGCCTATCGGCTAGGAGTAAAATCGCATACAACCGTGAATGCGATAAAGAGCTATTACGACAGCATTATCAAGTACCTCATTTTTGGAAATGTTCTTAAGAATAACACCTATCCGTTAAGTGTAAGCGCCGAGCGGCTGGTTCAGGCTTTACACATTGCTGAACACGTGAACAAGGTTCAGGCGAGTGCGGTGGCGCATGGTAGCACCGGAGCTGGCAATGACCAGGTAAGATTTGATATGATTTTTCATATCATGATTCCCGGAATTGAAATTCTTACTCCTATCCGCGATCTTAAATTGAGCCGCGAAGAAGAAATTGAATATCTCAAGAAGAAAGGAGTGCAGATGAATTTTGAAAAGGCAGTGTACTCCATCAACAAAGGCTTATGGGGAACGAGTGTTGGAGGAAGAGAAACATTGTCGTCAAAAGGAATGCTTCCTGAATCAGCGTGGCCTACACAAGTGACCAAGCAGGAGACTGAGGAAGTGCAACTTCATTTTGACAAAGGTGAGTTGCGCAAAGTGAACAATAAAAAATTTGATCATTCCGCCGAAGCGATCCAATACCTTCAAACAATTGCCGGTCCGTTTGGAATTGGCAGGGACATACACGTAGGTGATACAATCATTGGTATTAAAGGCCGCGTTGGCTTTGAAGCCGCAGCGCCAATGGTGATCATCAAAGCACATCACGCGCTGGAAAAACACGTGCTCACCAAATGGCAATTGAATTGGAAAGATCAGCTGGCGCAATTCTATGGCAACTGGTTACACGAAGGACAAATCCTGGATCCTGTTATGCGTGATATAGAAGCGCTGTTTGAAAAATCGCAGCGCCAGGTCACCGGCGATGTTTTTGTTCAACTGATGCCATATCGATTCCAGGTGACCGGAATTGAATCACCTTATGATCTCATGAGCAGTCGCTTTGGAAAATACGGTGAAATGAATACTGGTTGGACTGGTGATGACGTGCGAGGATTCAGCAAGATCTTCGGGAATCAAACGTCGATTTATCATCAAGTAAAGTCGTCTGAAGAGTTGACCACGAAATAGGAACTTAAAAAGTTAATGAAGGAAATTAAAAATATAAAAAGTGCGACCCAAGTGAAGGTTGGGATTGTTGGCGGTGCTGGATATACCGGGGGCGAGTTAATCAGATTATTGATCAATCATCCGCGTACGGAGATCAGCTTTGTGCATAGCAAAAGCAACGCGGGAAATCTGGTGAGCAGCGTACATGCAGATTTAATTGGCGAAACGAAACTCAAATTCTCGAGTGCATTAAGCGACGAGATCGATGTTTTGTTCTTATGTGTTGGACACGGAGAAGCCAAAAAATTCCTGCAGGAAAACGCTATCGCAGATAAAATCAGGGTCATCGATCTTTCACAGGACTTTAGACTGACGCAACATTCAAAGGCTAATGAAAGAAACTTTGTTTATGGATTGCCGGAGTTGAACAAAGAAAAAATCAGGTCGGCGAAAAACATTGCGAACCCTGGTTGTTTCGCTACAGGAATCCAATTAGGATTATTGCCGCTCGCGAAGGCTGGACTCTTAGGGCACGTGTACACAACAGGAATCACTGGTTCTACAGGTGCTGGCCAGTCGTTGAATGCAACTTCACATTTTAGTTGGAGATCTAACAACATCCAGGCATATAAAACACTCAACCATCAACACCTGAACGAGATTAACGAATCACTTCATCAACTGCAGCAGAGCTTTCGGAATAATCCTGCAGCGGACGGAATCCATTTCGTTCCATGGAGAGGCGATTTCACAAGAGGCATCTTTATTAGTTCTCAAATTGATTGTGATTGGAAGATTGAGAAATTGATTGAATTGTATCAAGATTTCTATACCGGCCATCCTTTCACGTTCCTGAGTCAGGACGCGATCTTCCTGAAACAGGTAGTGAATACAAATAAATGTGTGATCCAGTTAGAAAAAGTTGGCAGCAAATTGGTAATCCACTCAGCGATAGATAACTTACTAAAGGGCGCCTCAGGTCAGGCAGTTCAGAATATGAACCTGATGTTTGGGCTGGACGAATGTGCGGGACTAAAATTAAAGGCAAATTATTTCTAGGACACGAATACTCGCGACCTGTCTGCCGGCAGGCAGGTAAAGAAACGCGAATGGACGCGAATTAGAACAATTCAAAGTCAGCAGTGTCTATAATTTATCCGGTATCCGCATCTTGAATCCTATATTCTGTATCCGGGACATCCAGTATCCAAAATCTTATCCAAAAAAAATTAATTATGAAATTATTCGACGTATATCAGATCAATGACATCAGCATTGTAAAGGCACAGGGTTCCTATGTGTGGGATGAAAACGGTGTGCAGTATCTTGACATGTATGGAGGCCATGCCGTAATCAGTATTGGCCATACTCATCCTCATTGGGTGCATCGGATCGAAGATCAGTTGCATAAAATTGCCTTCTATTCAAATTCTGTCAGGATTCCGATTCAACAGGAATTGGCTGATAAACTTGAAGCGGTGAGTGGCAAGAAAGGATACCAACTATTTCTTTGCAATAGCGGAGCAGAGGCAAATGAGAACGCGCTTAAGCTCGCATCTTTTCACAATGGAAAAAAGAAAGTAGTTGCGTTCAAAAAAAGCTTTCATGGAAGAACTTCTCTCGCCGTTGCTGCAACTGACAATCCAGCTATAGTTGCGCCAGTTAATCAAACGGACAATATCATTTTCCTTCCCTTTAACGATGAGGACGCATTGGAAAATTGCTTCAATGAAAATGGAAATGAAATTTCGTCGGTGATTGTAGAAGGCATCCAGGGCGTAGGCGGAATAAATGTTGCCAGTGAAGATTTCCTGAGAAAGATCCGCAACTTGTGTGATCAGTATAATGCAGTTTTCATTGCTGATAGTGTACAGTGTGGTTATGGAAGAAGCGGTAGCTTCTTTTCGCAGGATTATGCTAATGTAAATGCTGATATTTACAGCATGGCAAAAGGAATGGGGAATGGATTTCCGGTAGCAGGCATACTGATCGCTCCATTCTTTAAACCAAAGCACGGGTTGCTCGGAACTACCTTCGGTGGAAATCACCTGGCTTGTGCTGCCGCTCTCGCCGTATTGGAAGTAATAGAGAAAGAAAACCTGGTTGAGCAAACGAAGCAAAGAGGGATGTATCTAATGAATCGTCTGAAAAAAATCGACGGCATTCAAAATGTAAGAGGTCGCGGACTGATGATCGGCTTCGATGTACCCGAAGAATTGAAGGACCTGCGCAAGAATCTTCTCTTCAACCAAAATATTTTTACAGGCGAAGCGAAACCAAATGTGATTCGCTTACTTCCTTCGCTTGCAATCAGCAAAAAGCAAGTGGATGAATTCATAGAAGCATTACAAGAAGAGATCGATCTGTTGAGGACAAAGGCGCCGGAAGACCGTCCCGTTGAAAACGAGAAAGTATCATTTGGAACTGCGTAGGTAAATGGTTCTGCCCTGCTCTACGATTGCACTATAATTCAAACATAAATTGAAAAAATTCATTTCCGTCCACGATGCTGGCAACATCGATTCACTGGTTGATGCCGCGCTTGCGTATAAGAAAGCGCCATTAAAGGACAAGTTGCTGGGAGTAAATAAACGAATTGGACTATTATTTCTTAATCCGAGTATGCGAACACGGCTCAGCACACAGATTGCTGCGCAAAATCTTGGAATGGAGCCAATAGTTTTTAACGTTGGCAGTGAGGGATGGACCTTGGAATTTGAAGAGGAAGCTATAATGAGCGGCAACTCTGTTGAACATGTGAAGGATGCCGCGCCCGTAATGGGTAAATATTTTGATATTCTTTGTATCCGCACCTTTCCATCTCTGAAAAACAGAGAGGATGATTATAGCGAACTTTATATAAAGCAATTTATCAAGTATTGCGGAGTACCGGTGGTTAGCCTGGAAAGCGCAACACTTCATCCGTTGCAAAGTCTCACGGATATTATTACGATCAGGGAGACTTACAAGCTAAAACGAAAACCGAAGATTGTGCTCACGTGGGCACCGCATGTGAAGCCGTTACCCCAATGCGTAGCAAATAGTTTCTCCCAATGGGTTAATGCCTGGGGAAAAGCGGAGTTTGTGATTACGCATCCTGAAGACTATGAATTGGCCGAGCAGTTTACTAAAGGCGCCAAGATTACCCATAACCAGGATGAGGCCTTGAAGAATGCAGATTTTGTGTATGTCAAAAACTGGAGCACTTACAATGATTATGGCAGAATATACTGCAATGACCCTGAGTGGATGTTGACGAAGGACAAACTCAAGCCGACGAATAAAGCCAAAGTGATGCATTGTTTACCCGTGAGAAGAAACGTAGAGTTGAGTGATGAAGTGCTGGATGGACCAAATAGCATTGTTACACAACAAGCATCCAATCGGATTTGGGCTGCGCAAGCTGTATTGGCGGAGATACTTAAAGACAGTTAGAAGTCAGAAGTCGGAAGGAATTAGCATAGGATAGTTACTGGTAGCTGGTTGCTAGTTACTTCCTTATCATCAGAAGAGGCTACCGAACTTGAATAGTAGCGACCAGTAACTAGTAACCAGTAACCAGCAAGCTTTCATGGAATCTCTATTAGTAATAAAGATTGGTGGTAATATCATCGACGATGATCAGAAACTTGCTGCGTTTCTGGATGAATTTGCGTCTGTTGCCGGAAGAAAGATTTTGGTGCACGGCGGAGGTAAGTTGGCTACGAAATTGGCGGCGCAGCTTGGAGTAGAACAGCAGATGATTGATGGAAGAAGGATCACGGATATAGAGACGCTTCGAATTGTGACAATGGTGTATGCTGGTTATGTGAACAAGAACATTGTGGCTTCATTGCAGAACCTGGGCATCGATGCCATTGGACTTTGCGGAGCCGATGGCAATCTTATAAAAGCCCATAAGCGAAACCACCCCACAATCGATTACGGGTTTGTGGGAGACGTGGATGATATCAACGTTTCGCTTTTGCAAACCTTGCTTGAGAAAAATATTTCGGTGGTTGTGGCGCCAATCACTCACGATGCTAAAGGACAATTGCTGAATACAAACGCAGATACCATTGCACAGGAAATTGCGAAATCACTCAGCAAGAAATACCTGGTGCAACTGATTTATTCTTTTGAAAAAAGTGGCGTATTGCGAAATGTGGAAGATGAAAACTCAGTGATTAAACAGATTGATTCTACTTCCTATAAAAAACTAAAAGCCGATCAAACCATTTTTGCCGGCATGATCCCGAAACTGGACAATGCCTTTACCGCACTTCAAAGCGGCGTCAAAAAAGTCATCATTGGGAAAGCGGAGGAATTGAAAAATCTAATTGAAGGTTATGCAGGTACAACCATCATCGATGAGTGAGCACATACTCGATAATTTGCATAAGGAAGCGATTGAATTGTTGAGACAGTTGGTCGCAACTCCCTCTATAAGCACCCAAGAGGACAAGACTGCAAATATTCTGGATGACTTTTTCCGGCATCGGGGCATCATCAGGTATCATCATTTAAATAATGTTTGGGCATATAATGCGTCGTTCGATCCTGAAAAGCCAACCATTTTATTGAATTCACATCATGACACGGTAAAGCCAAATCCCAAATACACAAAGAATCCATATTCACCCACAATTGAGAATGGAAAATTGTACGGATTAGGAAGTAATGATGCTGGTGGTTCTCTGGTGTCGCTTATTGCCACCTTCATTCACTTCCACAAGACGGAGGATTTGCATTATAACCTGATTATTGCCGCTACTGCAGAAGAAGAGATTTCTGGTCACAATGGAATTGAAGCTGTACTCCAAAGCGAACGATTCAATTTTCCGCTCCGGAAAGGAAAGCCCATCGACTGTTGTATTGTGGGAGAGCCTACTCAAATGCAATTAGCGATTGCCGAAAGAGGTTTGATGGTTTTGGATTGTAAGTCAAATGGCATGGCTGGTCACGCAGCCAGGAATGAAGGAGAAAATGCCATCTATAAAGCAATGAAAGACATCGAATGGTTTAATAATTTCCAGTTCGAAAGAAAATCGGAATTGCTTGGACCGGTGAAGATGACTGTCACTTCCATTCAAACGGAAAACAAGGCTCATAATGTGGTTCCTGCTGAATGCAGTTTCATTGTGGACACGAGGATAAACGAATTGTACACTTTTGAAGAAGTTTTGGAGACTATTAAGGCAAACGTTCAATGTGAAGTACATCCGAGAAGTACAAGGCTTCGATCAAGCGCAATTGCCATTGAACATCCACTTGTTCAAGCGGGAATGAAAATGGGAAGGTCCTACTACGGCTCTCCCACTACATCAGATAAAGCACTCATGCCTTTCCCAACTTTAAAAATGGGGCCCGGCGATTCAGCTCGCAGCCATACTGCTGATGAATTCATTTACGTGGATGAAATAAAAGAAGGAATTCGTTTATATATCAAGTTATTGGAGCAATTACTTGTTTAGAAAAATATGAAACTCTGGCAAAAAGATAGAACGGCAGTGTCGGAACTGATTGAAACATTCACGGTTGGCCGTGATAAAGAATTCGACATTCTACTCGCAAAGCATGATGTGCTGGGCTCGATAGCGCATGTAACCATGTTGGGTGAAACGGGTTTGATGACGAAAGAGGAAGCAACAACTGCGGTGAAGGAGTTGAAGAAAATTCTTTCTGAAATTGAAAACGCAAATTTTTCCATCCAGAACGGAGTGGAAGACATCCATTCTCAAGTTGAGTTGTTGTTGACGGAACGCATTGGTGAAATTGGTAAGAAGATTCACAGCGGCCGCTCCCGCAATGACCAGGTGGCAGTTGATATAAAACTTTATCTACGGGAAGAAATACTGAACGTTAAGAAATCAGTCAAAGATTTATTCGACCTCCTGATTTCGAATAGCGAAAAGTTCAAGGATAAATTATTACCGGGCTATACGCACTTACAAATTGCAATGCCTTCCTCTTTCGGCCTGTGGTTTGGCGCATATGCGGAAAGCTTCGTGGATGATTTGGAATTGCTGGCAGCGGCATTCGCAGTTACAAATAAGAACCCTTTAGGTAGTGGAGCTGGTTACGGATCTTCTTTTCCGTTGAAAAGAAAAAAGACAACAGAGGTATTGGGGTTTGCCACGTTGAATTGGAATTCGGTCTACGCGCAAATGAGTCGGGGCAAGACTGAAAAGATTATGAGCATGGGATTGAGTTGTGTGGCGGCAACCTTGAGCAAACTAGCCATGGATGCGGCCTTGTTCATGAATCAAAATTTCGGATTCATTTCCTTTCCGGACGAGTTGACTACAGGCAGCAGCATTATGCCTCATAAGAAAAATCCTGATGTATTTGAATTGATACGAGCCAAATGCAACCGGATTCAATCAATTCCAAATGAATTGACGCTGCTGATTAACAATCTCCCTTCGGGATATCATCGAGATCTTCAACTGACGAAGGAGATCCTATTTCCTGCGATCGAAGAATTAAAAGCGTGTATTCAATTGATGCATCTCATGCTTTCTAATATCGCAGTGAAGGATAATATTCTTGACGACACGAAATACAAATACCTCTTCAGTGTTGAGGCAGTAAATGAGCTCGTAAACAAAGGCGTTCCATTCCGCGATGCGTATAAGCAGGTTGGTAACCAGATTGAGAAGGGAGATTTCAGTTTCGATGCAAAGAAAATACACCATACCCATGAAGGAAGTATTGGCAATCTTAGCAATGACAAAATAACCCAGGAAATGGAAAAGGTCTTGAGCAAGTTTCGGGTTTAGGGTTTAGCGTTCCGCGTATGGCGTTTCGCGTTTCGCGTTTGGCGTTCTTAAGGTCGAAAAGATTTACTAAATACATGCTCAAATTCTCACACCCCCCGAGTTTGAGCGTGCTGCTATTTCAGAAACTCTTCGAATTTAGAAAACGCGAAACGCTGAACCCGAAACGCGAAACGCGAAACTATCGAAGTTGTTTAGTGTCCACCCGGGTAGGTGTATCTTTTCCAGCTACGATTGAGGTTGAGCTAATCGCAATCGCTTTGATAATCTCCGTCATATTGGCCATGTCGAGCGTTTCAAATTCATCTTCCTGCGTGTGGTAGAATTTTTCGCTGTCCATTTTAGATGTGGAGATAGTATGAGCAGGAACACCCAATCTTGCGAGCGTTGCATTGTCTGATCTGTAGAATAATTGCTGATCCGGATAAGGATCGGGATAGAATTTGAATTGGCTTCCTTCCAGATTTTTCTGAAGGATCTCGCCCATATTCGTTTTTTCATAGCCCGTGATATAAGCAGAATTGCTTCCCCACTTGCTATCGGTTCCAATCATTTCAATATTGAACATAGCAACAACCTTCTCCGGTTGAAATTGCCTGGAGAAATATTGAGAACCGTAACCTCCAACTTCTTCGCCGGTGAACGCCGCAAACACAATTGTGCGTTCATTATTATTTTGCTTCGCGAAGTAATTGGCTAACATGATCACTGCAGTTGTTCCAGCCGCATCATCATTCGCACCATTATAAATCGAATCACCTGCCGCATTTGGTTTTCCAATTCCAAGATGATCGTAATGTCCGGAAAAGATTACGATTTCGTCTTTCTTTGATTTACCGGGCAATACACCAACCACGTTTGCAAGTTTCATTTCGGTGAATTCGTGTTTCACTTCAACAGAATAAGCCGATGGAGTTTTTTCAGTCAATAAAAAAACCACGCTGTTTTCTTTCGGATAAGTTTCTCTTTTAAATCGTTTCAAATTATTGAATGGGACTGCATGCGCCGGATCTACCAGCACAAGCAGGTTTTTGCTGCTGGAGAGAAGCGGCCTTGCTTTTACATTGAAAGTATCTGTTGCCGTAATTTTTACGACCTCATAACCTGACGACTGGTCCACTTTAAGTTCAGGTTTTGTGGTGAAGGCGACGATATTTTTTTCATCAAAGTCGGCTCCGTCCAAACTTCCTTTAGCAGAAATAAATTTCGGGCGCAGCATGGAGAACGATTGCAGATAAGATGAAGCCCCGTTAAATGTTTGCAACCCTGCTTTTTTGAATTCAGCAGTGATAAAAAATGCAGCCTTATCGATGCCACTGCTAAACACTCTTCGTCCTTCCATAGCATCAGATGAAAGTACTTTTTCAATCCTGCTTACTTCCGCAGGATCTATTTGAGGATTGTTAGTTGCTTGTTGAGCAAACGCAAAGCTGCTAATACAGATACAGACGAAGCTGAAAAAATTCTTCATAGTAAGTTTGAAATAGATCGAATTATGGAATTTGGAAACTGCGTGTACTGCTAAAGGCTCATCATTTCTTTAAACTTCACGGTTTGCCGGCGACTGACTTCAATTTTTTCGCCGCCTTTCAACTCCAGAAGTAAGCCTCCGTTGAAATAAGGTTCTACTTTTTCAACCATTCTCAGGTTGACGATGTGTTTGCGGTTGGCGCGAAAAAAAGTTTTTTCGTCCAGTCGTTCCTCCAGCGCATTCAGCGATTTTAAAATAAGTGGTTTGTGTCCCGCGAAGTACACTTTTGCATAGTTGCCTACGCTTTCGAACAATCTGATTTCGCCCAGTTTCACGAACCAACAACGCTCACCATCTTTTACAAAGACCTGGTCGGCCTCCGTAAGTAGACTTCTGTTTACATTTATCTGGGGATTGAAATGATTTTCTTTTTCTTCCTGGTAATGCAATTTCTGAATCGCGTCAGCCAGGCGCTTTGGTTCAACAGGCTTCAACAAATAATCGAGTGCATTTACTTCAAATGCTTTCAACGCATATTCATCATAAGCCGTGGTGAAAATAACATGAGGCGCCCGGTCTAATTCAGCCAGCAGATCGAATCCGGTTTTGCCGGGCATCTGGATATCGAGGAAAACGAGGTCGGGGTTGAGGTTTTCAATTTTTTCTATACCCTCGCTCGCATTAGCCGCTTCGGCAACAATTTCAATTTCTGGGTATTCGGTTAACAACTTTTTCAATTCACTCCGTGCCAGTCTTTCGTCATCAATAATGATTGCTCTCATGTGAAATTATTTAATATCGACCGGGATGAGAACCTTTGCCTCTACCAGGTTTTGCCCGATCTCCTTAATCTCAAAGTTAGCCTTTTCACCAAACAAAAGTTGTAAGCGATTGCGCGTGCTGGTTAACCCAAATCCATCACCATTCATTGATCCATTCAGATGGCCGGTATTTTGAATCACGAGTTCATGAAACTTTTCAGTGAAGTCTGATTTGATTTTTACGAATCCACCGGTGAGTTGCCTGCTGATACCATGCTTTATGGCGTTTTCAACCAGGGTTTGCAACATCATTGGAGGCACAGGTTGATCCAGGGTATCTTCATCAATTTCATATTCTACCTTCAACCGATCTTCAAATCGTATGTGTTCCAATGCCAGGTAATCCCTCACAATATTCAATTCCTTTTCAAAGCTCACCGTTTCCAGTTTCTCGGCCTGCATACTACTCCTTAATATATTACTCAATTCCGTGATTGCATTTCTTGCTCGTGATGGGTTTTCATCAATCAATGCGCGAATACTGTTTAGCGCATTAAAAATAAAATGCGGGTTAATATGCGACTTGATCGTTTTTAATTCAAGCTCTTTCACCAATGCTTCCAACTTAAGCGTGCCCACTTGTTGTCGGCGGCTTTTCTCTACGTAGTGATAAGAATAATAAATAAGCAACCAGGGAACTATAAGAAGCCCGTTGTCGAGCGTGGAGGCCAGCAATCGCGTTGAGAAATCCAATTTGCGATTGGCTGTTGTAAGTTCGAATAATTGTACGCCAGTAATTTGAATGAGACTACAAAAAATACTGGAGGCAACAACAGCTATCAACAGTTTCGGTAAGATCTTTTCGATAGGTTGGAGCAACCAATTGTATCTTTTGATGACTTCTCTCAGTAAATGGGTGGTGAGAATTCCTGCGAAGGGCACCAGGCTGATTCGTTTAAGCCAGACGAGGGTAAGTTTCTGGTCAAATGTGTAAGCAAAAAATATCATGGACAACCACACAAAACCCCATCCCGCTAACTGGCACCACCAGTAGTATTTATAATTCTTTCTAAGCATCGCCTTATTAAAAATCAAAACTATAAGGAATAACCGGCTGAGGATGGCTAAAATATATTAAAGGTTTCATTTTATGGTAAGTGGTTTACCATCCCAGAGCCTAACCGGTAGCAATATAGGGAAATTAAGTTACTGGTTGCTGGTTACTGGTTGCTAACCCTCTGATCGAAGGGATTACTAAAATATATGGGCGGACGATCGATATTTCGGTTAGACCAGTTTGTGGGGTAACAGCAACGATTTTAATAAGTAGCCACTATCACCTGGCAACCAGCAGCCAGTAACGGTGCACCTTCTGATTCCTGACTCCTGACTTCTGACTTCTGCCCAGTATTAGATATAGTTTTACATTATCGGTCAAGAATATTAGCAATTCCTTTATACTTTTGTTTCAATCCCTTGCTATGGAGATACAGCCTGGAGCACTTTTACAGTCAATTAATTCACCGGACGATCTTAAGAAGCTGAGTCGAAATGATTTGCAGCAAGTATGCGACGAGTTGCGTCAATATATTATTGACGTAGTGAGTGTTCATGGAGGCCATTTCGCGGCCAGCTTGGGCGTGGTTGAGTTGACCGTTGCGCTTCACTATGTATTCAACACTCCTTATGATCAACTAGTATGGGATGTTGGTCACCAGGCTTATGGTCATAAGATACTGACCGGAAGAAGGGAGAATTTTTCTTCGAACAGGAAATACAAAGGCATAAGCGGATTTCCGAAGCGGGGCGAAAGTGAATACGATACTTTCGGTGTTGGTCATTCGTCCACATCTATATCGGCCGCGCTGGGAATGGCCATGGCCGCCAAATACAAGGGAGAAAAAGATAGAAAAGCCATTGCGGTTATTGGTGATGGCGCACTCACGGCGGGGCTGGCGTTTGAAGGAATGAACCATGCAGGAGCGGCGAATACGGATTTATTGATCGTGCTCAACGACAACTGCATGAGCATTGATCCCAATGTTGGCGCACTGAAGGAATACCTCACTGACATCACCACTTCCCATACCTATAATAAATTAAAGGACGAGATCTGGAATGCACTTGGCAAACTGCCATTGGGTAAGAACTTCACCCGCGAAATGGCGAGTAAGCTCGAACACAGCATCAAGGGTTTCATCAATAAGAACAGTAATTTATTTGAAGCGCTTAACCTGCGATATTTTGGACCGATTGATGGTCACAATATCACCAAGCTTGTTGATACACTGAAAGATCTTAGCAATATTCCTGGTCCAAAAATTCTACATATCCTCACAGTGAAAGGCAAAGGGTATGCACTGGCTGAAAAGGATCAAACCAAATGGCACGCGCCTGGTTTATTTGATAAGATCACTGGTGAGATTTATAAAAAGAAATTTGAATTACCGCAGCCTCCAAAATACCAGGATGTATTTGGTCATACCATTATTGAGCTTGCGGAAAAAAATGAAAAGATATTCGGTATTACTCCCGCTATGCCTTCTGGTTCATCATTGAAATTCATGATGGATAAAATGCCTGACCGGGCGTTTGACGTGGGCATTTGCGAACAGCATGCGGTAACGCTGAGCGCAGGAATGGCAACACAAGGATTAAAAGTGTATTGCAATATTTATTCTTCATTCATGCAGCGCGCATATGACCAGGTTGTGCACGATGTGGCCATTCAGGATTTACCGGTAATCTTTTGTTTAGACCGTGCGGGTCTTGTTGGCGAAGATGGACCTACTCATCACGGAGCATATGATATCGCGTATATGCGATGCATTCCAAATATGGTGGTGAGTGCTCCTATGAATGAGAGTGAATTGCGGAACCTGATGTATACTGCGCAGTTAGAATCAACCACTCACCCTTTTGTAATTCGTTATCCCCGGGGTGAAGGTGTGATGCCGGAATGGAGAACTGCTTTCCAGGAAATTAAAATAGGCACTGGAAGAAAATTGAAAGATGGTCATGATATCGCTCTGCTAACATTTGGCCATCCTGGAAATTTTGCTGCTGCTGCTATTCGTGAATTGAGGACCGATGGAATAGATCCCGCTCATTACGATATGCGGTTTGCTAAGCCTCTCGATGAAGAGTTATTGCATGAAGCATGCAGGAAATATGAGAAGTTGATCACGGTGGAAGATGGAACTATAAAAGGTGGCTTTGGAAGCGCAATCCTCGAATTCATGGCGAAGCATAAATACAATAATGAAGTAATCATCCTCGGAATACCAGATGAAATCATTGAACATGGTTCGCCCAAGGAGTTGCAAAAGGAAGCGGGCTTCGATACCGCTGCCATTGTAAACGCCGTGCGCAAAGCCTTGAAAACAGAGGTAAAGGTGACTAGTTTCAATTAACATCAGATCTACCCTCACACCGAAAATATATTGTTCGCTCCTCAAAGGCAGCTACCATTCTTTAAAGGGATTCAGTAAATTTAAGTATGCGCCTCAAAGGCCATTACTTGCTGCTGATGATGATGATGAGCGTCGGACCATCCCTCGAATCCTTCGCCCAGGAATATCCATTTATTCAATACTCACCAAAGGACGGGCTAATCAACAGTCGCATCCGCAACGTGTTTCAGGATTCAAAAGGACGAATGTTTTTTCTCACCGCGAATGGTCTCAGTATGTACGACGGTGCAAGATTCAACAACTATGGACCTGAAGATGGTCTCGGAAATCCAGTGGTGAATGATATGCTCGAAATGACATCGGATTCCATCCTTGTTGCAACTAACACCACTGAGCTTAACGTATGGGTAAGAGGTCGCATCAAGAAAATCATTCCCACCGATAGCTACTGCCCGGTGATCAACAAATTTATTCGCACTAAAGATGGAATGATCTACGTAGCCACTGATGCAGGTGTTTTTCATTACAATAACAGACGTTTCCTAAAAATCGATATTGAAAATAAACTCGACAATGATACCCTGCTTTCGTTTGATGATATTCAGGAGGTAGGAAAGTACCTATTGGTGAAAGTAAACTATGATATGACCCACACCCATGGGTTGTACTTGCTGGACCGCAGCAAGAAAAAGATCCTCCCTTTTATTGATGAAGCCTTTACGACCATTATCCAGATACCCGAGTTTGATCTGTTGTTGTGTTGCGGTGCACAACTAAAATCCTATAGCCTGGCAGCAGCCGCTGCAGGTAAGGTTAAGTCCATTCCAATTCCCGCCATTTATCGGCCTTTTTTGAACTTGAAACAAAACTCTTTGGTAATTGACAACAAAGGAAACGTGTTTAGCATCAAACTGAATTCAATTCTAAAGATTCCACGGGATGGTGTTCCGATTTTGTTTGATAAAACAACGGGCCTGGATGTGAATAATATAAATGGCGTGTTTATCGACAAGGAAAATATAATGTGGGTGCAAACAGATGGAAGTGGCCTCATCAAACTTGCAAATAATAACGTAGAAATTGTGACGGGTCTTTTCAGTAAATCTGCCACTGGCATCAGCGCGATTTATGCTGACCTGCACAGCGACACCACCTGGTTGTTTAATTATGAAGACTACACCATTTATAGCTCCACACTGAAAGAAACAATCGCTCATACAATTCAACCACGGATTACTGCTGATCACATGCTTAGGGAAGGTGATCATTTTTATCTATTTAAGGATGGAAAGATTTACCTGGCAAAACCCAATGGAAAAAATTCTTATTCAACGCAACTCTTTTACCAATTTGAAAAAGGTTCTATATCCAATATCAACCGGACTATTTTAAACAACCACTATCTATACATGCCGGGGCCAGAGCTTACGGTGATCAAAGACAGCAAGCTGTTGTTTAAAACACCAGTTTCCTACACGGACCAGGTTGCAATTGATAGGAAACAAAGACTGTGGACCGCTCCGCGTGCTGGCGATCTGCTTTGCTACAGCATCCATCCACTACAACCAGAAAAGTTTCTCGAAGTTGAATGTAGTTTTAAATCTCAGCTTCCGGCAAACTTCGCTCCGCGTTCCATTGCAATAGATAATGATAATCGGATCTGGGTAGGTACACGATACGAAGGTTTATATTGTTTTGAGATAAAGGGAGCAAAAATTATTAACCAGCGGCATATTACTGTAAAGGAAGGTCTCACGGATAATTTCGTCTATTACCTGGCGTGTGACCAGGATAATAATATCTGGGTGGGAACCCAAAGCGGGCTAGATAAAGTGAGTATGGAGAATGGCCAATTTATTGTTGAAGGCATTACGAGAAATAACAATATATTTCAACTCATTCAAGCCATTGCAATTGCCAAAAACAACCAGGTATGGACCTTTGGCAATTTTGGAAGCATTATTCGAATTACCAACAATCCTGTTTCAAAAGAATTTCAACCTCAATTACAAATCAGCCAGGTGAGGGCAGGTGATACCGTGATTGACATGCCGGCTTCCGGGCTTACCGTTTCGCACCTCCAGAATAATATTACTGTTGAAGTGGCTGCGCCTTCTTTTATCGATGAAAAGCAGATTATGTTCAGCTACTTGCTGGAAGGAAGTGATAATAAACATTGGAGTACCCCATCCAGGCAAGCCACATTGAATTTCATCAATTTGCCCCATGGACGCTACAATTTAAAAATCAAGGCAAGCTTCCCCATTTCCTCCTATCAGCCGCGCGAAATCGCATATGCATTTACGATAACTCCACCCTGGTGGGACACATGGTGGTCGAAACTGCTCATGGCAGCAACGTTTGTTGCCATGATTGTACTTGCGATTCGATTCTACTATCAACGAAAGTTGCAAAAACAAAAAATTCTCTTTGAAAAACAGCAGGCAGTTGAACAAGAGAGAACGAGAATTGCAATGGAAATGCACGATGATCTTGGATCGGGTTTGACGACAATCAGGTACCTGGCCGGGGGATTGTCATTGCAATCGGGTAATTCTTCAAAAGACAAGGCCGAAAAGATCGTGAGTTCAGCAAAATCTTTAGTCGATAATATGAATGATATTATCTGGACGATGAAATCAGATAACAATTCGCTGAGCGAAGCGCTGGCCTATATCCGGAAACAAGCAGCGGAACAATTGGAAACAGCAGGGATAGACTATCATATCGACTTTCCGAAAAATTTACCAGCGATCAAGTTGTCAAATGAATTGAAAAGAAATCTGCTGCTGATTTCAAAGGAGGCAGTTCATAACATTGTCAAACATGCGAGGGCAACAAATGTTTCCCTGTCCGCAGAATGGGAGGCGGGAAAACTTCGGCTATGGATTGCTGATAATGGGAAAGGCATTGACCTGCCCAATCTTAGCACATTTGGGAATGGGATCAAAAGCATGAAAAAACGAGCCGAGGAAATCAAAGCATTGCTGGAAGTGATGAATTCGGAGGGAACAACCATAATTATCACCGCCCCGGTCTAACCCCACTTTTGGGCTATCCCGGAATGTGGTATTTCAATCTATTTTTGAATTATAACTTCTATAAAATTGAACGCAATTACTGTTTGTATTGTCGAGGACCTGGATGAGGTGCGAAATGGATTGGCAGCCATCATCAACATGACAGAGGGATTTAAGGTACTTCAGTCTTTCAGCACAGCAGAAAGCGCGCTGGAAAAATTATTTACGCTTAAACCCGATATTGTCATCATGGACATTCATTTGCCGGGCATGACCGGAATTGAATGCATTAAGCAGGCACGGGAAAAAAGTTCGACCATGCAATTCATGATGTTTACCATTTATGAAAACAGTGATGTAGTTTTCCAGGCACTTGAAGCTGGCGCCACAGGTTATTTACTAAAAAATTCAAGTGCATCAAAAATTATTGAATCATTGAGAGAGTTACACCAGGGTGGATCTCCAATGAATGCAGAAATTGCGAAGAAGCTTGTAGTACGGTTTCAGAAAACTCCATTTGCCCAAAATGAATATCATCTCACACCTAAGGAGCAACAAGTTTTGGAGCTCATGGCTAAGGGATATTTGTATAAAGAAATCGCCGACGAATTAAACAATACGGTAAATACAATCAAGCAACATATCCGTAACATTTACGAAAAGCTCCATGTTCAAAATAAAGCAGAAGCCATTAATAAGATTTACATGAAATAAGTGACGGGTGAACGTAAACCGCAAACTGTAAACCGTAAACTGTAAACCGTAAACATTTCCCTCTCCCCTTTCTTTTGGGCTATTGACCACACTCGCTATTCAACAGAAATTTGTGTCGCCAGTCCATTGAATCGCCACCGGCGCTTATTACTAGCACGCTTGTTTATCAAAAAAAGAATGATGAGAACTTCTAAAAAGAGCCGGACGGACCTGAGCTGGTTTGTGATTATGTCCGAGGCTTAATGGAACGCCATTCTTTGCTTCATTCAAATGTTAACCGAATTATCCGTTATGAAATTAATTTTTTACATCGTTGTTACCTTACTCGTCCTTAACTGTGAGGCGCAATTAAAATTTGTGGCGGGGTTTAGTTACGGTGTCTCCAATGCTGCAGGAGGCAGTGTGTTTAAGTATGAAACCCCGGCAAACACCACCAATTTTCTGCATTATTTCGATCATGGGGCACCGCATTCGCCTGTATCAGGAGTTACAGCAGGTAATGATGATTGGCTTTATGGTACGTTGGGATATGATACCGATTTTAATACCGCGGCATTTTACAGGATAAGAAGAGATGGAACAGGATTCGAAGTGCTGCATCACCTGAATTATTCAGGCTCCGCTACGCGTCCTTACTATCATACTGATGGACGAATCTATTACAACGACGAAAACAGTCTTCGAGGTTATGACCCGGTAGCCGGAACCACAACAGTTCTTAACCTTGACACTTATACCTCTGTCAGGAATCTTTACATAGATGCAGACGATTGGATTTACTACAAGGATTGGATCAATCAGCTAATAAAAATCAAAACAGATGGAACGAATTACACTACTCTTCACACTTTCACGCCGGCAACTGACGGAGGATACGGTCTGGCTGGTGTTACTGAGGTGCCGGGCGATAAATTATTTGGAGTAGAAGTAGAAGGCGGTACCAATAATGGCGGCACCATCTATAGTATCAATAAAGATGGAAGCAATTTTATGGTGCATCATCATTTTATTTCTGCAACAGGAACTAACCCAGAATCCAGGCTGGTGTTGTTTGATGGGAAGCTTTACGGTACAACAAGCAATGGTGGCGATTTTGGATATGGTGTTATCTATGTGATTAATGCAGATGGATCTAACTACCGGGTATTGGCCAGCTTTCCTTCTGTGTCGCTGAGCGATATGCCCGCTGGTGATATTTCCATTTCCTCCAACGGAAGAATTTTTGGGGCTTTTAGGGAATTTATTCAGGGGACATCAGGCAGCAAACGCATGTTCAAAGTTGACACCAGTGGTGTTGACCTTGATTTTTTTGTGGATGTAAATCAGCGCGACAATGGGGACGCGACAAAATCAATTTTGTTGCTACCTGATGATGAAACCATTTTTTACGTGACCAGCGAATTGGGAAGACACGAGGGTGGCGCGTTGTCGCAGACGGATACCACCGGCATCGGCGGCCTCAGTTTATTTCACTTTGGCACCTCAACTAATGGATTCGCTCCTGGTCCTCTGATGAAAGCTAGCGATGGTCGACTATACGGAACTACAAGAATTGGTGGCCCCGATGGAAATGGAACTGTTTATACTGTCCAACCTGATGGCAAAAGCTATTTGAAATTGCACACTTTTGTAGATGCAGAAGCTTATCAACCCAAGGGAAAATTGTTAGAGGCCAGCGATGGAAAATTGTATGGCGTGTGCGCCTGGGGAGGTACACATAATGGCGGAATAATTTATCACCTGGACAAAAATGGAAATAATTTTCAGGTCATATACGACTTCCCAGACATTACCACCGGATATTCTCCTGTGGGGGGATTAGTGGAAGATGTAAGTGGTGCGCTTTATGGCGCTTGTATATACAGCGGCGGCGGAATGGGTTCTGTTTTTAAGATAAACAAGAATGGATCCGGATATACTATCCTCAAGCATTTTAATGGACCGACCGATATCGGCTATATTCAAAACGGACTCACGCTTTCCGGAACATATTTGTACGGCAGCGGCTATTACGCGGCCACGGGCACGTACGGAGGTGTATTTAGAATCCATACAGATGGAACCGGATATGAAGTATTGCATACTTTTTCTGTGAGCTCTGATGGTGCCAACCCTTTTACATCACCCATTGTAGGCAACGACGGCAATTTGTACGGCACCACCAGTTTTGGCGGTACCTATGGATACGGAACCATTTACACTATGAACAGCAATGGAAATAATTTCTCCGTACTAAAGCATTTCAATACCACCGATGGTACTTATTCTTACACCGGAATTATACAGGGAAGCGATGGATTGTTGTACGGAATCTCCAATTCCAGCGACAATGGCAATCCTTTACTTTTTAGAATGAATCTAAACGGAAGCAATTATACTGTGTTAAAAGAATTTGATTTTGCCACAGAAGGTCAACAACCTACTTCACTAATCGAACTCACTGGCTTTGTACTACCCGTTAATTTAACAAAATTCCAGGCGGAGAAAAAAGATAAGAAAGTTGTCTTGTCATGGGAAACATCGCGTGAGGTTAATAGCAGCAGTTTTGAAATCGAAAAGTCGAACGACGGAAAGAATTTTTCTCTAATTGGAAAAATAGCAGCAAGTGGTAATTCCAATACTACGAGAGGTTATTCTTTTG
>Ga0157378_10000857_pt1 | contig 28196 bp, 24 predicted proteins | sample M65metaG_FD_115309 | JGI IMG/M metagenome (GOLD analysis project Ga0157378, IMG submission 115309) | Miscanthus rhizosphere microbial communities from Kellogg Biological Station, Michigan, USA - M6-5 metaG | ecosystem: Host-associated > Plants > Roots > Rhizosphere > Soil | place: USA: Michigan... | reverse complement strand
TCTCGGTGGTCTCCGGATCAGTAATAACGAAGCGGCAGCCGCGGTGGCCGAGCATGGGGTTGAACTCGTGCAGGGCGGCGACGCGGGCGGCGACGCGGTCCTGAGGAACGCCGAGTTTCTTCGCAAGGTCGGCTTGCGATTTTTCGTCGTGCGGGACGAATTCGTGAAGTGGAGGATCGAGCAGGCGGATGGTGGCGGGGTAGCCTTTCAGCGCCTTGAAAATCCCGATGAAATCCTCGCGCTGGTAGGGGAGGATTTTTTCGAGCGCACGTTTGCGGCCTTTGACGGTGTTGGCGAGGATCATTTCGCGAACGGCGTCGATGCGGTCGCCCTCGAAGAACATGTGCTCGGTGCGGGTGAGGCCGATGCCCGTCGCGCCGAAGGCGATGGCGTTTTCGGTTTGCTCGGGATTGTCCGCGTTCGTGCGCACGGCGAGGCGGGCGGCCTTGGTGCACCATTTCATGAGCTGCTCGAAGCTCTTGAATTTTTCCGTTTTCCGCGCGGCCTTGTCGCCATAGAGAGTGCCGGTGACAATTTCGCTGGGGGCGGTGGCAATCTGGCCAGCGTAGACGGTGCCGGCGGTGCCGTCGATGGAGAGGAAGTCGCCCTCGGTAAGCGTCAGGCCGGCGACGGCGATGGTATGGGCCTCGTAGTCGATGTGCAGCGCGCTGGCTCCGCAGATACAGACCTTGCCCATCTGGCGGGCGACGAGCGCGGCGTGCGAGCTGACGCCGCCTTTTGCCGTGAGAATGCCTTCGGCGGCGATCATGCCACGAAGATCCTCGGGTGAGGTCTCGTTGCGGACGAGGAGGACTTTTTCACCGCGCTCGGCGGCGGCGGCGGCGCGGTCGGCATTGAGATAAATTTTCCCGGAAGCGGCACCAGGGCCGGCGGGAAGGCCGGTGGCGATGGCATTGGCCTTTTTGATCTCGCCCGCGTCGAAGATGGGCGCGAGGAGCTGGTCGAGCTGGTCGGCGGGGTTGCGCAGAACGGCGGTTTCCCAGTCGATGAGCTTCTCCTGGAACATGTCCATCGAGAACTTGAGCGCGGCGGCGGCGGTGCGCTTGCCGTTGCGCGTCTGGAGCATGAACAGCTTGCCGTCCTGGATCGTGAACTCGACGTCCTGCACGTCCTTGAAGTGCCGCTCGAGCGTGGCGCGGACCTTGAGCAGCTCCGCGTAGGATTTCGGCATCTTCTTCCTGAGGTCGGCGACGGGCTCGGGCGTGCGCACGCCGGCGACAACGTCCTCGCCCTGCGCGTTGATGAGGAATTCGCCGTAGAATTCGTTCGCGCCGTTGGCGGGATTGCGAGTGAAGGCGACGCCGCTGCCGGACTTGTCGCCCGTGTTGCCATAGACCATGGCCTGCACATTGACGGCGGTGCCCCATTCGCTCGGGATGTTGTATTTGCGGCGATAGACGATCGCGCGGTCGTTCATCCAGGAGCCGAACACGGCGCCGGCGGCACCCTCGAGCTGCTTCCACGGATCATTCGGGAAGACATGGCCGGTGCGGACTTTGACGAGGGCCTTGAAACGCCGGACGAGCTCCTGATTATCCTCGGCGGTCAGCTCGCTATCGACGATGTCGGCGTGGTATCGCTCGTGCTTGAAACCCTCGATCACGACTTCGAACGGCTCGTGGTCCTCGCCCTCGCCCTTCTGCAGACCGAGGACGACGTCGCCATACATCTGAATGAAGCGGCGGTAACAGTCCCACGCGAAACGCTCGTTCTTCGTCGCGGCAGCGAGCGCGAGCACGGTCTCATCATTGAGACCGAGATTGAGGATGGTATCCATCATGCCCGGCATGGAATCGCGCGCGCCGGAGCGCACGGCGACGAGAAGAGGCATGCCGGAGGCGTCGCCGAACTTGCAGCCCATGATCTTCTCCATGTTCGCGATGCCCTTCTCGATCTGGGCCTGGAGTTCCGGCGGATACGTGCGCTTGTGGTCGTAGAAATACGTGCAGACCTCGGTCGTGATCGTGAAGCCGGGAGGCACGGGCAGGCCGATGCGCGTCATCTCGGCGAGATTCGCACCCTTGCCGCCGAGGAGCGGTTTCATGGAGCCGTCGCCGTCCGCTTTGCCGTCCCCCCAGAGGTAAACGTATTTTTGATTCTTACCGTTGGCCGAGGACTCCTTGGCCGTTTTCCGCGAGGATTTTTTGGACATGTGTTCGGGAGACAATGAGGGAGAGCTTCCCTAGATAGCAGGGAGGCCCGGGGCGGTCAACGAACCCCACGCGAGAACATGAGCGCGGTCAAGACATCGCCGCGATCGCGGCGCGGGGGAGAGAAATTGCAGGTCGGTTAGACCGGCTGTGACTCGGTGGTCGCGGCGCCGGCGACCTCGTCGAAATAGCGCACGAAATCCGCGAGGCCCGTGCTCGGGATGATGATCGAATTGCGCCGACCATGCGCCTCTTCGGTGATGCGGACGAATTTGCCGCGTTCGTTCTCGCGGTATTCGATGAAGAAGTGCTTGCGCTCGATCTGCAAGTCACGGGCCAGGATGATGTTGTCCATTCCGATTTTGTTACAACCAACTCACTTGTGAGGGTGTTGCAATATCGCCAAGGCTACGCGCGGAACAAGCGGAAATCTGCACGGGGGGTCAAACCGCCTTGAAATCGACCTGTTGCTTGAACATGTCGACCCGCGCGACAATGACCTCGATCATCTGGCCAGCCTCGAAGGTGCGCTTCGTCTTGCGGCCCACGAAGCGACCGCGCACGGCGTCGTGCAGGTAAAAGTCGTCGTCGAGCGTGGAGACGTGGACGAGGCCGGAGAGCAGGAATTCCGGCAACTCGACGAAAAGCCCGTAGTTGCGGACCTCGAGAATGAGCGCGGGAAACGGCCGGCCGTCGCGCGACGAGGCCTGGTGCTGGAAGTATTCGAGTTTTTTCAGCCGCGTGGATTCGCGCTCGGCATCGGTGGCGACGCGTTCCGTCGTCGAGATGTGCTCGGCGAGTTCCACGAGTTCGTTCGAGGCTGGGCCGACTTTCGTGAGGCCGAGATGGCGCTCGAGCGAGCGGTGAACGACGAGATCCGCGTAGCGGCGGATCGGGCTGGTGAAGTGCGCGTAGTCCTCCTTCGCGAGGCCGTAATGGCCCAGCGGCTCCGGCGTGTAGGTCGCGCGCTTGAGGCTTTTCAGCAGGCCGATCTTGAGCGCGTTTTCAAACGACTGCCCGCGCATCGCGGCGATGAGGCGCACGAGGTTGTCGCGGTTCGTGAGGTCGCCGACCTTGAGTCCGTGGCCCATCGCGGTCTGCCGATACTCGGCGAGCTTGTCGGGATCGGGCTTGTCGTGGACGCGATAGACGGTCGGCTGGCGGTTGAGTTTCAGCTCGCGGGCAACGCACTCGTTCGCGAAGAGCATGAGTTCCTCGACGAGCTGGTGCGAGGCGTCGTTTTCGATGCGCTCGAGACGGACGGGCACGCCCTTGGCGTCGAGCCACACCTTCACTTCGGGGAAGTCGAGCTCGAGCGAGCCCTTGGCGAAACGCTGTTTGCGCAGCAGCGAGGAAAGCTCCCACGCCGTATGCACGCGATGGCCGACCTCGTCGGTCGGCGGCGCCTGCAGAATGGCGAACGCCTGCTTGTAGGTGAGCCGTGCCGCGCTGCGGATGACGGATTTTCCGAAGCGAACGTTGTGGACCTTGCCCTGCCGGGAGACTTCCGCAAAGACGGAGAACGCAAGGCGATCCACGCCGGGCTTCAAGCTGCAGATGCCATTGCTGAGCGCCTCGGGCAGCATGGGGATCACCCGGTCGGCCAGATAAACGCTGTTTCCGCGGACGACGGCCTCGCGGTCGAGCGCGGTTTTCGGGCGGACGTAATGCGAGACGTCGGCGATGTGGACGCTCACCGCCCAGCCGTCCTTCGTACGCTGCACTTCGGTGGCGTCGTCGAAGTCCTTCGCGTCGTCGGGATCAATCGTGATGATGAAGCGGTCGCGCAGGTCAATGCGGCGCGCGGCTTCCTCCGCGGGCACTTCCGGGGCGATGGCCTGGGCCTCGCGCACCACTTCGCCGGGGAATTCCTCGGGAAGGTGATACTTGCGAATGATCGAAAGAATATCGACGCCGGGCGCGCCGGTCTGGCCGAGGCGCTCGACGACGTGGCCCTCGGGATTGACGTGGCGCGATGGCCAGGAATCCAGCTTCGCGACGATCTTGTCGCCCGGAGAGGCGCGCAGCTCGGCTGGCGGCGCGGGCACGTAGAGGTTGTGAACGAAGCGCGGATCGTCCGCGACGACGTAGAAAAAGTTTTTCGATTTTTGGAGCGTGCCGACGATGGTTTCGTTGGCGCGCTTGAGGATGCGGATGACGCGGCCCTCCTGTTTCTGCGGGGCTCCCGGGGCGGGTCGGCGCCAGGGCTCGGCCGGGCGGCCTTTGTTGATGCGGGCCACGACGGTGTCGCCATGCATGGCGGTCCACGTGTTTTCGGTCGCGATGTAGAGATCTGCGCCGCCCTGCTTTTCGTTCAGCACGTGCGCCGCGCCGCTGGCATGAAATTGGATGACGCCCGTGAAGAGATCGGCGTCCTGTGGGACGACGTAGCGGTCCTTGCGCACGCGGGCGATCTCGCCGGCGTTTTCCATTTCATCGAGGAGATCGCGCAGCTTGCGCCGTCCGTCCGCGGGCAGGTTCAGCCGTTTGGAAATCTCGACCTTGTCGAGCGGCTGGCTGCGGACGAGCTCCACGATCTGCTCGCGCAGCGTCCTGCCGGCGGCCGGCGCGGATTTCGCGGGCTCGCGTCGGGGCCGGGCTGGTTGGGCTTTCGGCTGGCGCGGACCGTGGCGCCGCTTTTGCGAGGGCTGCTGAGGCTGTTTGGAAGACTGCGGTTGGTTTGCCGACGATTGCTCCGGCTGGCGCTGCGAACGTTCGGATCTCGGCTTGCGGCGGCGGCGCTTTTTCCCCGGCGCGGCCTCGGCGTCGCGGGCTGGCGCTTCTTTTTTCGGCGCGGTCTTCGGACGGCCGCGCACGAGATCGACGAAGCGCTCGCGCAAGGATTTGCGGGGCGGCTGGGCGGGGGAGGAAGGGGAGGGTTTTGCTTTGGCGGATCGGGGATTCCTTTTCCGGCGCTCGTTGTCTGACACCCCGGGAGTCTCCGCGCGGCCTCGAACGAATACAAGAAAATGCTTGCCTGCCCACGCCGACGCGCGACATTTACCGGCCTGCTCTTCACAACATGAACGTCCCCTCCGTTTCCTCCCGCCGCGCCTTCACGCTCATCGAATTGCTGGTCGTGATCTCGATCCTTGCGATTCTCATGACGCTGCTTTTTCCGGCGGTGGGGAGGGCATTCGACCAAGTGAAGAAGACTCAGGCGAAAAACGATGCGGCGCAGATCGCGACGGCGATTACCGCCTATTATACGGAATATGGCAAGATGCCGCTGGCGACGGGGTCGGGCGACATGCAGATCAACGACTCGAGCGGCAAGCTCATGAACATCTTGGCCGGGGTCACGCCAAACGATCCCGACAATCCTCGGCAAATTACTTTCCTGGAAGTGCCCCGGGCCAAGTCCGGCAAGAACGGCGCCGAGAACACAGGCGGAAATTATTCGAGCGCCTACAAGGACTCGTGGGGCCAGCCCTACGAGGTCTGGGTGGATGGCGATTACGACAACAAGATCGCAGGCCCCGACGGAACGGACGTTCGCAAGACGGTGCTGGTATGGTCCACGGGCAAGCCCAAGGGCAAATCGAAGAACACGGATCAAAAGGATTTTGTCAAATCCTGGGAGTAGTCCCGGATCGCCTCCCGCGGGTGTAGTTCAATGGTAGAACGGCAGCTTCCCAAGCTGCATACGAGGGTTCGATTCCCTTCACCCGCTCTCTTTTTTACTCGTCAGAAAGCGCGGAATTTCCGGAACTGGCTGTCACGATGAAGGTGAGACGGGCGGCCGTGGCGGCGGGATGCTTTTTTGCCTGTCTGGCGATGGCCGCGGGCGGTCCGCTGGTTTCCACGCAATGGCTGGCCGAGCATCTTGACGACCCCGAGGTGCGGGTGGTCGCGGTAGATGATATCGACGCGCCGGCGTATGCGACAGGCCACATTCCCGGTGCGATCGGCATCGTGTTGCAAACGGATTTGATGACGCCGGTGCGGAGGAACTTTCTGGGCGTTCATCCGCTGGAGCGGCTCGCGGGTCGGCTAGGCCTGCACGCGGGGCGGACGATTGTTTTTTACGACGCGGGTGGACTGCCGGAAGGCGGGTTGCCGGCCGTCTATGCCTACTGGGTTTTTCGCTATCGCGGCGCGGCGAAGATTGCGGTGCTCGATGGCGGCCTGACGAAGTGGCAGGCGGAGGGACGGGAGATCACTACGGCGGCCCCGGATTACCGCCCGGCCCGGTATTTCCTCGCCGGCACGGTGCCGGGGGTGCGCATGTTCGGGAATGACATCCTGCGGCGGCTGGCGTCGCGCCGCGTGACGTTGATCGACGTGCGCACGAGTGCGGAATTTCACGGCAAGGCTGGTGCGCCGCCGGGGAAACCGCAGAATGCCGTGACGGTGTATGGGCACATCCCGACGGCGCGCAATATCCATTGGGAGACGGATCTTACCGGCGCGGGAACGTTCAAGTCCGCCCACCGACTGGCGCGAGCCTATCGCCGTTACCTGCGGCCAGTGGGACCGCCGATTGCCAGCTATTGCCTGCGTGGAGAACGGGGCGTGGTCACGTGGTTCGTGCTGCACGAGCTCCTCGGGCAAAGGCGGGCGCGGCTCTACGACGGCAGCTGGACGGAGTGGGGAAATCGCGTGGACGTGCCGGTGGATCGGTGATTGCCAGTCAGCAATGCGTCGGCTCTGGCGTCGGTGGATCGCGACGACGAAGGACGGAATGTTCCCTGCCGTTCCGGCATTGATCTCTGCGCTCGAACATTCCGCGCGCCGGTGTTACAGGACCGATATGAGTTCGCCCAAAATCGTCGCGTTCGCCGGGAGCACTCGCTCCGGGTCCTTCAACAAACAACTTGTGGCCATTGCCGCTGCCGCGGCGCGGGAGGCCGGCGCCGAGGTGACGGTCGTCGATCTGCGCGACCTCGCGCTGCCGCTTTTCGATCAGGATCTAGAAGACGCCAGCGGCCTGCCGGCGGCGGCGAAGGAATTCAAGGCACTGCTGCGCGCGAGCGACGGCTTCCTCATTGCCTCGCCGGAATACAACAGCTCGGTGACCGGCGTGTTGAAAAACGCGATCGACTGGGCGTCGCGCGCGGAGAGTGATGACGAGCCGCCGCTGGCCGCCTATCGCGGAAAGGCCGCCGCGCTCTTCTCCGCATCGCCGGGCGCGCTGGGCGGATTGCGCGGCCTCGTCCATCTGCGCGCGATCCTCGGCAATATCGGTGTGCATGTGCTGCCCGACCAAGTGTGCATCAGCACGGCGCACGAGGCCTTCGCGGACGATGGTTCGCTCGAGGACGAGCGCAAGACCAAGCAGGTCGCCGCGCTCGCGCGGAAGCTCGTCGAATTTGCGGCGAAACTCTCGGCGGGGTAGTGCCCGCCTCTGCGGCAACTCAGTTGCCGGCGGGCGCGGTGGAGTCTGTCGCGGGCGGGGTGGAATCCGCCGCGGATGCATCGAGCGCGGCCTTCGCGGCTGCGGCCGCTTCGCTCCGGGCCTTGGCGGCTGCTTGGGCCTCGGCCGCTTTTGCCTTTGCTTCAAAGACGGCTGGCACCGCGATGGCCGCGATGATGGCCGCGGGGACGATCGCGGCTGCGGCGACGAGTTGCTTCGAGCCGTTCGCGGAATACGACGTGGTGGCGTAGCCGTCCTTCTCGAGCCGGCCGATGGAAAAGACGAATTTTTGCGAGAACTCACCGTAGAGCTTCTCGACCTGGGCTTTGAGCGCTGGCGGCATGGGCTCCGTCTGGAACGACTGGAGCTGGAAGGTCCGCAGGATGTCCGCTCCGCGTTCGGAGAGGTAGGCGAAGGAATTGCCCTCCATTTTTTCGAGTTTGGCGAAGCGCTGGAAGGCGGGGGTGTCCTTCATGAGAGCGGGCGGGGTCGCACCGGTGCGGGCGAGCTGTTGCACGATGTCGCCATTCGTGGCGATGGCGACGAATTTGCCGAAACGGGCGATTGTCGGTGCGAGCGGCAGGCCCGAATCGGGTAGCTGGACGGTGACGGAGCGGACGCCGTTGGCTTCGGCCTTTTTGACCGGCATCATTGCGCCGATGGTGCCCTCCACCTTGGTGGCGAGGAGGTTGTAGAGCTTGTCGTCGTTCACGCGGATGAGGAGGGCGGCTGCCGCCCGGGGCATCGTGGTGGCGGCACCCTTGCCGAGCGGAACGGTCATGGTTTCCTTTTCGTCGGCGACGATGACGAAGCCCCATTCCTTGTCGAGCGAGGCGAAGAGGTCGGCGAGCGGCATTCCGAGCAGGCCCTCGGCCATGGCGGGTAGGCCCTTGGCCTGCGCCTGCACCTTGGGATCGGGAATGGTGGCGACGATCTGCTGGATGAACGCCCAGAGGACCGCGGGATCGAAATCCGCAAAGCCGGCGTAGGCGGTCGTTGCGGGGAGAAAATCCAGCGCGTCGAACGGGTGGGGGGCGTCAACGCCGCCGAGCCGCCAGAGCAGGCCGCGGCTGGCTTCGTCGCCGGAATAGGCGATGGCCCGCATCCGGGAGAGGCCGGGCTCGAGCTCGATGCCACTCATGCCAAAGGCGCGCAGCTGGGTGAGGCCGAGATCGAGGAAGGCCTTGCGGGCGACGGCGTAGTAGGCGTCGATTTGTTCCGGTGGCAGGGGCAGATCCTTCCCGGCGGATTCCACGAGGGCCGCCTTCCATTCGTCCATGGCCGCGGGGACCTCGGCGAGCACCTGCTCGGTGCGCAGGTAGAGATAGAAGTCGCCGCCGGAATCGAGGTGCGTCTCGACGGCATCGAACGTTTTGGCGGAGGCCGGATTTAAGACGGGCCCGGAGGATGTTTTCTTCCCGCAGCCGGAGAATCCGGCAAGGAGGACCATCAGGGCGAGGGTGGAGGACGACAGCAGGCGGAGGGTGATTTTCATGGGATCGGAACGTGAAGCGGTGAGATCGGCACGCCGTGAAACACCTGCGGCATGCCATCACTGATCTTCCTATCGAACCCTCCGCGCGGACGCAACCCTGTGCGCGTCGCGCGGAGGGTGAGCGCGTTATTTTTTCTTTCCGGCGAAGGACCCGTTGCCGTAGGCGGCGCTCTGGTAATCGAGCGTGAAGGTGCCGTCGCCTGCGATCTTCGCAAAGTAGCTGATGCCGCCTTCGGTGGTGCCGGCGAAGTCGTTGAGATCGCCGACGAGGTTGGTGAAGGTGACGACCGAGGCGTTGCGGAACTCGAAGCTGCCCGCGAGCGAGCGGTCGTTGGCAACCACGAAACGCAGCTTGATGGCGGACTGGCTGGGGCTGTTATTGATCGCCGCGTAGGCGCCGGCCAGCGAACTCGTGCCGCCCATGCTGGTGCGGGAGCCGGCAAAGTTCCCCGTGCCGAGCACGCCCTGATAGGAGCCCGTGAAGGAGCCGCCCTTTGTCAGATGCACGAAATAGATGAAGCCGTTGATGACGCTGTTCACCTGGCCGTCGTCGCTTACCTCGCGATTATCGCGGATCACCTGGCCCGAGCCCGTGGTGAACTTGAGGCTCGCGATGCCCTGCGGTGTCACGGACACATCGACGCGAATGATTGCCTGTGTCGGCGGATGCGTCGCGACCCACGTGCCGCGATACGGCGAGTCGGAATCCTGTCTCGAGGCCTTGAGTTTGAAGCTTACCGAGCCGTAGCCGGGAATGAAAAGCACCCCGTTGCCCGTGAGCTGGCCGCTCTTGGTGATCTTGCCGGCGAACTGCCCGGTGATGCCGAATTGCGCGGTCACGAAGCCGACAAAGTGGCCCGAGCCGCCATTCACCGAGCCGACGATGGACACCACCTTGTTGGCGCCAGGGACGAGGATTTTCCCGGTCAGTTTTGGATTTTTGACCTTGAAGGACACGGGCACCGAGACTTTTTGCCCGAAGATCTTCGCGGAGGCGTCGCCGACGTAGGTGCCATCGAACTTGCTTTTTGCGAGGGCCGGGCTGGTTACGAGGATGGAGAATGCGACAAAGGGAATGATCAACGTGCGCATAATACAAACGTGAAACCGTTCGGGTAGTCGTCAAGTCGGTATTCGTATCAATTTGCCTCGCGAAATTTTGCCGCTCAGTTCCAGAAGGTGGTCGGGATGGCTTCAAACCCGATCAGCAGGAGGGCCAGGACGGCGAGGAGGACGGCGAGCGTGAGGGCGCGGCGGCCCGGGGAGAGTTCGCCCTCCAGCCACGGGAGGGTGAGGCGGCTGACGAGGGGGACGAGCGCCCAGGAGGTGGCGGCGACGCAGAGGGCGTTGCTGATGAGCATGAGGCTGGGCATGCGAAATCCCGGGAAAATGGCATGCAGGGCGGGGGTGAGGAGCATTGCCGTGGGGTAGAGCGTGAGGAGGACGAGGAGGTTGACCTTCCATTTCGGAGGCTCGGTGGTGACGCGGCGGGAGAGCCAGCTCGAGTAGCCCTCCCAATTGCCGTGACCGCGGAAGGTGAAGCCGGATTGCTCTTCCTCGAGGTTGATGAGGCGGCGGCGCTCCGGGTGGTCGAGCCAGTCAATGCAATGGGCGGCGGTATCGAAACGCAGGGTGGTCTCGAAGCGCACGGTATCGCCGGCCTGCTCGACGAGGCGGCGGGATTGGTCGAGGAAACCGGGCTGCTGACTGGCGAGGGCGCGGAGGCGATCGCTGAACGCGTGGAAGCGTTCGAGTCGGGCGGCGCGCACTTCCTGCTCGAAGACGTATTCGAAGGCTGGGTCGGAATTTTCGGCCGGCGAGGTCATGGGGTCGGGAGGAGGTTGCGGGGGACCATGGCGTGGACGCCCTTCGTGCGATTCACGAGCTGGGTGACGCGCAGGTCGCAGGCGAGCGTGCCGAAGACGTAGGCTTCCTCGCGGGTCCAGCCGGTGAGCTCCTGCAGCCAGTCGAGCATGTGGTGAGTCGCTTTTTGCGCGGCGATGTCGAGGTCGGGATCGCAGCCCATGGCGATGTAATGGGTGGGGGTAATGGCGCGAGGGAAATCGAGACGGCGGTGTTTGTGGAGCACCAGCTCGAAGGTGCCTTTCATGCAGGTTTCCAACGCAGTGACGTCCATCTCGCCGTCACCCTGCACGGCGTGGCCGTCGCCGGTGGAGAAATTGGCGCCCGGCACGAACACGGGCAGTAAAATGGAGGAGCCGGGGAGAAACTCCTTGTTGTCGAGATTGCCGCCGAATGCCGCGGGAGGCACCGAGGAGACGCGGCCGAGTTCCGCGGCCGGTGCCACGGCGAGGATGCCGAAGAAGGGGCGCAGCGGGATTTCGACGCCCCAAGGCAGACGCGTGGTCATGGCGCGGCGGTCGATCGGCAGGGTGCGCTGGCTGTCGTGTGGAAATTCGTCGGGAAGCGTGCCGCGGCCACGGCGGACGAGGTTGTAGCCCCAGTCGGCAGTGAGCTCGATGGCGAGGATGCGCACCTCGAGGGTGTCGCCGGGGTCCGCGCCGCGCACGGCTACGGGGCCGGTGAGGATGTGGGGTCCGTCGAGCGGCGCGAGCGTCTCGATGATTTCGCGATGGGCGGGACTGGCGATGGAGAGGTCGCCGCCGATGTCGTCGCGGCCGCCGGAAACGGTGTCGATGACGACGACGTCGCCGGATTCCACGGTGAGCCGCGGAGGGATGGCGGCGTCGAAATGGCCCCAGTGGACGGTGGCCGGGGAGGGATCGAGGTGATGAGTGGTCATGGGGGAGATTGGTTCGTGGCGGGAGGACGCCGGCGGATGAGCGCGAGCCCGGCTCCGGCGGCGAGGAGCGCGAGGGTGGCTGGTTCGGGGACGGCGGAGGTGGCGATGGTGAGGTTGTCGAATTGCAGGAACTCCGCGTCGTGGATGGTTTTCTGAAAGCCGGAGTGGGAGAGGGTGAGGTTCGCGCCGTTGTCGGCGTAACTGAGGAGGGTGTAATCGGCGAAGACGCCGGTGAGGACGACGGTGTCGATGCCGGTGTCGCCGTAGAGAGTGTCGGTTTGCCCGAGGTCGTAAATCATGTCGTCGCCTTCGGCGCCGTGGATGAGGTTGTTGTCACCGGCGCGGCCGCGAATGATGTCGCTGGCGGAGCCGCCCCAGATGGGCATGCCGGCGATCTGGTTGGCGAGGGTGTGGCCGGAGGCGCTCCAGGTGATCTGGAAGAAGGTGTTGTCGGCGCTTTCGCGGAAGAGGTTGTAGTGGGCCTGGTCGCCGGCTCCGTAGGCGGGCATGAGGCTGAGGGTGGAGTCGAGGGTGGCGGTGCTTTTCGTCCAACCGGCGGGGAGGACGGCGGAGTTGAAGCTGGCGGGAATGTCGGCGTCGGTTGCGGCTCCGCTGGCGCCGAGGATATATTGGTTTCCCCACTGGTCGGTGATAAAGTAGCGGAGGATCGGGGCGCCGGCGGGGTCGTTGCCCTCGCGGGCCCAGAAGACCATTTCCTGGTTTTTCTCGTTGGAGCTGAATTTGACGATGCCTGCGGTGGGCGTGGGGTTGAGGGCGGCTTCCTGATAGGGGTTCGTGCCGTCGGCGTAGGGCCACATGGCGCTCTGGGTTTGCGCGATGAACTTCCAGGTGTAGCCGGAGGGGTCCGTGTAGAGGGTGATGTCGGGGGCGGGCTGGCCGGGGCTGCTGAAGGTGGTCTCGGCGTTGAACTCGGGGTTGCGCTCGGTGTTTTTGAGGAAGCCGTCGGGGGGCGTATAGGCGGCCCACTGCTCGTCGGTGGTGAGGGGGTTATCGCCATAGGCGAGATAGACCTTCGTGTAGCCGGTGAAGTCGGCGCCGACGCCGGAGATGTCGGCGATTTCGTAGCCGGCGCGGGTTTGTGGGCACGCGAGCAATCCGAAGGCGACCATGGCACAGCTGGCGCGGCGGAATCGCGGGGGATTCATTCGGGAGAGGTGACGAGATGATTCCCTACCGAAATTCGGGACGATTGGCAATGCGAGGCTGGGCGCCTCAATGCCCGCAAAATAAGGAAGCGCCGACGAGTTGGAACTCGCGGCGCTGCCATTTTTTGGCCGACTGGCTGGGGAGAACTTTGACTTCCGTTCCGGGTCGGCGCCGGGGGCGGAAGCGCGTCGACCGTTAGTAGGGGCTGACCTGGGTGGTGGTCGTGGAAGTCGCGCCCATCGGGTGGCGGACGACGGTGTGTTCTTCCGTGGTCGTGGAGGTCGTGCGGGGCGCGGGCTGTTCCACCGTGGTGGTGCAGGCGGACAGCGCGAGGCTGCCGACAACGAGGAAGAGGGCGAAGAGATTTTTCATAAGTGAGGTATGCCGATTTGAAGGCTGGGATTGATTATTGATCGGTGGTCGTCGTGGTGGTCGTGCTCTTTTCTTCGACGGCAGGGGCCACGGGAACGGCGGGAGCCGTGGTGGTGGTCGTGCGGCTAACGACGACGCGGGAGGCGACCATGTTGCCGTCGGACTGCGTGTAATAAACGGTCACGGGCACGCCGGATTTCACGACTTCCATGGAGACGGGAGCGCCGGTGTCATCCACGTAGGTCGTGGTCTTGCTGGCGGTGTAATGGACAGGCTCGGCCGCGGCGGTGGAGCGGATGGTGATCATGTCGGGAGCGATCTCGCTGACGGTTCCGGCGGAGTTGAGCGAGTCAACGGTGGTGGTCGAGGTCTGGGCGCTGGCGGAGGTCGCGAGTGCGAAGGCGGCGAGAAGGGCGGCTGCGGAGCCGGTGAGGGTGGAGCGTTTCATATTATTTGGATCTCTGGTGTGCCGGCGGAATCATTCCCGCGGACGCTAAAGGATCGTGAAGGGCGAGAGAGACGGTTGTGCCGAGGCGGTGGGGTAAACACCTTCCCCTCTTCACCGGCCGGAGCTGGAAAGCGGTGTGGCTACTGCGGCGGATGCAATGCGTAGATGGTCTCCGAGGTGCCGTGGCTGGGATTGCGGCAGGAGATTTCGGTGCCGATCCGGGCGAAGAGCCGCGGGGCGGCGGGGTTGTCCGCGAGCGAAAAGGCCTGCCAGCGGCGAATGCCCGTCGCCCAAGCGAGCGGGGAAAGGTGACGGAGGAGAGCGAGGCCGCCGCCGAGGTGCTGGTATTCGTCCACGACGACGATGGCGACCTCGGCCAGCTCGGGGTCGTCCTTCGTGCGGATGCTGCGGGCGACACCGACCTGATCCACCTCGCGACCGGCTGCGTCGCGGATCGCGAGGATGAGGGCGATATGATCCACGAAATCGCAGCCGGTGAGGTAGTCGAGTTCGGCCGCCGTGAAGCGCGAGCGGTAATGCAGGAAGCGGTAGGCGTGGCCTTCCGGCGAGAGGCGCGCGAGGCCACGCGTGAGCGCGGCGGCATCGTCCGGGCGGATGGGACGCGTGACGGCGGGCGTGCCGTCGCGAAGAGAAAAGGGTTCGGCGGCAGCAGATTTCACGAGGAAAACGACTATAGCAGCGAGGCGAGCATGTTGATGCTGAGGGCGAGGATAAGCGTGTTGAAGAGGAACGAGATGATGCCGTGAAGAAGCGCGAGGCGGCGCATTTCGGAGCCGGTGATGTTGATGTCGGCGGTCTGCGCGGTGCAGCCGATGACGAAGGAGAAGTAGGCGAAATCGAGGTAGTCGGGCGTTTTGTCGTCGGCAATGTCGAGCAGGCGGCGGCTGGGGGTGGCGTGCAGAGCGCGGTAATAGACGTGGGCGTAGTGCAGCGCGAAGAGCGTGTGGACGAGGGTCCACGAGACGAGCACGGTGAAAAGCGTCTGGCCGAGGTGGAGGCTGCGCTGGGTCTCGCCGACGGATTTTTGCAGGTGGAGCGTGAAGAGGACGGCGGCGATGCTGAACCCGACGCCGAGCAGCACGAAGCTGAGGATGCCGACGCGGCCGGAGTCCTGCAGGCGGGTGGCGCGCTGGGCGTGGGCGGGGTTGTGGGTGCAGATCGTCAACCACGCGAGGGCGAGGAGGACGCAGGCGTAGATGTCCCAGGCATTGACGAATTGCGTGAGCGGATGGGCCTCGTGCAGCGCAAGGCCGGCGGCGATGCCGATGGGCAGGGCAATCCACTGGCGCTGGTGGGCGTCGAGCCGGCCGAGGACCGAGAACGGGGCGCGCGGCGTGGCGGCTTTCATGCGGGGCGGGATCGCATGAGGCTCAACCTTTTCGGAACGTCAGATGCTCGCCGCTGGCATCGGCTTCGATCGTGTCGCCCGGGGCGAATTTGCCGTCGAGGATTTCGAGGCTGAGCGGGTCGAGGATTTCTCGCTGGATTACGCGCTTGAGCGGGCGGGCGCCATAGGCGGGATCGTAGCCTTCCTTCGCGAGCAGTTTTCGCGCGGCGTCAGTGAGCGTGAGCGTGAGGTTTTGCTTCGCCAGGCGCGTGAGTAGGCGCTGGAGCTGGATATCGACGATGCGCGTGATCTGGTCCACGTCGAGGCGGTCGAAGATGATCGTCTCGTCGATGCGGTTAAGGAACTCGGGCCGGAAGTGGGCGCGGAGAGCCTCCTGCACACGGCGGTTGCGCTCCTCACGGGGGAGGTCCTCCATGATGTATTGGCTGCCGATATTCGAGGTCAGGATGAGGACGGTGTTCTTGAAATCGACGGTGCGGCCCTGACCATCCGTGAGGCGGCCGTCGTCGAGCACCTGGAGCAGGACGTTGAATACGTCGGGGTGCGCTTTCTCGATTTCGTCGAACAACACGACGCTGTAGGGCTTCCGCCGCACGGCTTCGCTGAGCTGGCCGCCTTCTTCGTAGCCGACGTAGCCGGGAGGCGCGCCGATGAGCCGGGCGACGGTGTGCTTCTCCATGTATTCGGACATGTCGAGACGGACGATGGCGCCCTCGTCATCGAAGAGGAATTCGGCGAGCGCCTTGGAAAGCTCGGTTTTGCCGACGCCGGTCGGGCCGAGGAAGAGGAAGCTGCCGATGGGGCGGTTCTCGTCCTGGAGGCCGGCGCGCGCGCGGCGGACGGCGTTCGACACGGCTTTGATCGCCTGCTCCTGGCCGATGACGCGGGCCATGAGGCGCTCTTCCATTTTGACGAGCTTTTGGCGCTCGCCTTCCTGGAGGCGGGAGACGGGGATACCGGTCCAGGTGGCGACGACTTTGGCGATGTCTTCTTCGGTGACTTCTTCGGTCAATAAAGTGGGACCGCTCGGAGAGCCGTCCTTGCCTTCTTTTTGGATGGCTTCGTCGAGCTGGCGCTGGAGATCGGGGAGCTTGCCGTATTGGATTTCCGAGGCGCGGTGGAGGTCGCCGCGACGTTGGGCCTGTTCGAGCTCGGTCTTGAGGGCCTCGATCTGCTCGGCGAGCTTTTGGGTTTTGCCGATTTCCTCCTTTTCCTTTTGCCATTGGGCCTTGAGGCGATCGGCATTCTCGCGGATGTCGGCGAGTTCGCGTTCGAGCTTCGCAAGGCGCTCCTTGCTGGCGGCGTCCTTTTCCTTTTTGAGGGCCTGGCGCTCCATCTCGAGCTGCATGACCTGGCGCTCGAGCTGGTCGATCTCGGTGGGCATGGAGTCGAGCACAAACTTAAGGCGTGAGGCGGCTTCGTCGATGAGATCGACGGCTTTGTCGGGGAGGAAGCGGTCGCTGATGTAGCGGTCGCTGAGGACGGCGGCGGCGACGATGGCGGAGTCCTGAATGCGCACGCCGTGGTGGACTTCGTAGCGCTCCTTGAGACCGCGGAGGATGGCGATGGTGTCCTGCACGGATGGCTCGTTCACCATCACGGGCTGGAAGCGGCGTTCGAGGGCGGCGTCCTTCTCGATGTATTTGCGATATTCGTCGAGGGTGGTCGCGCCGATGGTGCGCAGCTCGCCGCGGGCGAGCTGGGGCTTCAGCATGTTGCTCGCGTCCATCGAGCCCTCGGCCGCGCCGGCGCCGACGATGGTGTGCAGCTCGTCGATGAAGAGAATGATCTCGCCGGCGCTGTCGGTGACTTCCTTGAGGAAGGCCTTCAATCGGTCTTCGAACTCGCCGCGGAACTTCGCGCCGGCGACCATGGAGCCGATGTCCATTGCGACGATGCGCTTGTTCTTGATCGATTCGGGCACGTCGCCGCTGACGATGCGGCGGGCGAGGCCCTCGACGATGGCGGTCTTGCCGACGCCGGGTTCGCCGATGAGGACGGGATTGTTTTTCGTGCGACGGGAGAGGACCTGCATCGTGCGGCGAATCTCTTCGTCGCGCCCAATCACGGGGTCGATCTTGCCTTTGCGGGCGAGTTCCGTGAGGTCGCGGCCGTATTTTTCGAGTGTCTGGTATTTGCCCTCGGGATTCTGATCGGTCACGCGTTGGCTGCCGCGCACCTCGACGAGTGCCTTCATGAGCGTGTCGCGGGTGACGCCGGCCTTCTTCAGGATTTGCGCGGCGGTGTCCTTCGTGTCGAGGAGGGCGAGGAGGTAATGCTCGGCGGAGAGGTATTCGTCCTTGAGCTTGCCCATCTCGGCCTCGGCAGCGTCGATGGTCTTGCGGAGGTCGTTGCCGAGTTGCGGCGTGGCGGCGCCATGGACCGTCGAGCGGCGGGAAATCGAGGCCTCCAGTTCGGCGCGGATCGCCGCGGGGCTGGCGCCGATCTTTTGAAGAATCGGCGTGGCAAGGCCGTCGGATTGATCGAGGAGCGCGAGCAGGAAATGCTCGTTGGTGATCTCCGATTGGTTGCGTTTTGAGGCGAGGTCGAGGGCGCTGTTGAACGCCTCTTGCATCTTTTGGGTGAACTTATCGGGGCGCATAAGGACGGAATGAATTTACCACGCACCGCCCGGAGGGCACGGAGAATTCAGGGCGAAAGAAGGCGGGGGTCAAAGTTGAAGGGTTCGGCTTCGGAGATGCGGAGGCGGGAGAACTTCGGGTGGCGAGGGTTCAGCAGAAAGTTGCGCTGCGAGGGAATGAGCGTGCTGGGAACGGCGAGCACCGGTGAGCGATTTTCGCGAGCCCAGTGGTCGCCGACGTGTTGCGAGGCCGGTCCGGCGGGGGAGACGGACCAGCCGGGTGGCGGGGTTCCCAGATTTTCGACGAGGTCGGCGGGCCACTCGACGCGGAAACTCACGTAATCCAGGAACAGCTGGGGATTCAGATGCACAAGGGTTTCCAGCGCGGCGAGAGCGAGGGAATCGCTTACGTAAACGAGCGCGGTGCCGGGGGAATTCCAACGGCCGCCGAAACGTCGGGCGCCCTCGCCGGAAAAAGCGTCCCCGGCGCGTGTCCGGCGAACGATTCGCCAGCCCGTCATCATTACGCGTAAACGCCGTAATCGATGCGCCCGAGCAGATTTTCGACCTCGCGGGCGCCGACCTCCGTCGCGGCGTAGTCGAGCGGCACTGCACCGCCGAGGCCGCGCTGGGGAGCGCTCAGCCATGCGCGGGCCTCGGTCATGCCGCCGAGCACTCCCACCGCCTGCGCAAGGATGCGGGCCAGGCGCAGGGCCTTGTCCGACTCGTCGGTCGAAAGCACGCCCGACTTTTGCCGACGGTGAAACGTCGCGCGCGACATGCCCACCCTCGCCGCCACGCGCTCCATCGGGAGGTCCAGCACCTCGCGCAGATCCGCCAGCTCGGCCATGGGCAGGCCCTCGAGGATCATCGGAATCAAGCGGCCTGCCGCCGCGCCTTCGCCGCGGACAAGGCTGAGAATCAAACCCGCCCCGTAACTTGGGAAGGGCATTTCCTGAACTTTGCTTGTGCTCATCGCTTTGTATCTTTCGATACAAAGAAATATCTCACATGAGTAGAGTTGTCAAAAAGATCAGGAGATATCTTCGTTGACCACACGAAAGACGAGGCCGGCGACGATTCCGCCGAGGAGAGTGGCGGCGAGATAGACCCACAGGCTGCCCACTGGGATCAGGCCGAGGCGGATGGCGCCGGTGACCACGGCGGGATTGAACGCCGCGCCGGAAATCGCGCCGACGGCAAACGCGCCGGTCATCACGGTGCTGCCGATGGCGAGGCCGTAGAAGGAATTGTTCGCAGTGCCCTTGGCGGTGGCGACGTTCAGCACGACGTAGGCGAGGGCGAAGGTGAAGAGAAACTCGGCGGCGAAGATGGGGCCGGCGGGAGCGGGGTCGCCCGCGGTGGCGGGGCCGCCTTTCAGCCATGTGACCACGGCGGCGGCCACGAAGCCGGCCGCGATTTGGGCGATCCAGTAGCCAAGACCCTCACGAAGGCCGATTTTCCCGCGCACGAAGACGGCCAGCGTGACGGCGGGGTTGTAGTGGCCGCCGGAGATGTGGCCGCCGGCGAAGATCATGACCATGAGGGCGGCACCGATGGCGATCGGCGGAATGACGCCGGCCGGGGTGTGGAGCACCGTCATGCCGACGGTAAAGACGAGGAAGAAGGTGCCGATGAATTCGACAAGGAGTTTTCTCATGGTGTTTTTGCGGGCTAGCGGAGCTTGATCTTCTGGCGAAGGAAAGTCGGCACGTCAAGGTCCTCGCCGCCGACGATGGTGGGTTCGCTTTTCTCGAAGCGGCCGCGAGCGACAGGGTCGAGGCTGAGCGTCTTTTGCTCGGGCTTGGCGGCCTTCTTTGCGCCGACGGCCTTGGCGACCGCGTAAGGACTCGTGTCGAAAAGCTCGCTCGCATTTGCGGGGGCGGCGGGTTCGGGGTCGGCCGCTTCAGGAGCGGGTTCCGTGCTGGTGGGCGGTGGCGCGGGTTGGTGGCGGGGCGGCGCAGGGCGCGCGGCGCGGACCGGTGCGGCACCGCCGGAAGTCGCAAGCAGGGAGACCGCCAGCGAGGTGAGATCGGGATCGAGACCGACGCCGAGATGGAGATGGCCGTCCGTGTGTCGGCCGACGACTTCCATGATCGCGCGAATTTCGGCCAGTCGGAGATCGGTGGGCGCGGCGATATGAACGAGCGTCGCGCGCGCATCGACGAGGGATTTTCCGCGGGCAAGCATCGGCGATTTCAAGGCGCGCTCGACAGCCTCGTGGGCGCGGTTGTTTCCGGTGGCCTCGGCACAGCCGAAGACGGTGATGGCGCCGGATTGGCGAAACACTGCGAGCAAATCGGCTGGCGTCACGCGAATGGGACCGGGCATCGCCGCGAGGCGGGCAATTGCGCCGACCGTCTGGGCGAGAATCTCGTCGGACGTTGCGAAGGTCTCGTGGACCCCGGCGAGCGGCTCGGCGAGCTCCGCCATGCGATCGTTCTCGAAGGTGATGAATGCGTCGGCGTGTTTGGCGAGTTCGATCTGGGCGTCGGCGGCCTGCTGGACGCGACGCCGGCCCTCGAAGCCGAACGGCAGCGTCGCGAGGACGACGACGAGCGCTCCTCCATTCTTCGCCTGCTCGACCACCACGGGCGCCGCGCCGCTGCCTGCGCCGCCGCCGAGGCCCGCGCAGACGATGACGATGGCCGCGCCTTCGAGCGCGGTGGCGATTTCCGCCTCGGTCTCTTCCGCGGATGCGGCGCCGACTTCGGGATCGCCGCCGGTCCCGAGACCGCGCGCGGTCTGGGCGCCGATCAGAATTTTGTGCTCCGCGACCGAGCCGCTGAGCGAGACGCCGTCGGTATTGATCGCGACCAGATCGAGCATGGCGCCGAGGCCCGCGAGGGTGACGCGATCGATGAGCGAGACCCCGGCGTTGCCCACGCCAACAACGAGGATGCGTGGCGGAGCGGCGTTTGGTTCGGTGAGCAGGGTGCGCGGGATTTCGAGCATGACGTCAGGCATTGGCGCGGCGGCGGAAGATGCTGCCGATTTTTTTGAAGATCGAGGCGGGTTCCTCCTCGATCTGCATGAGCTGGGCGTATTTCACGACGCCGATGGCGGTGGCGTATTGCGGATTCTGGAAGACGGATGTCGGGCCGGTGACTTCCTGCGCGGCGACGGAATGGACCGGCTGGTCGAAGACCTCGGCGGCGACCTGCTGGATGCCGCGCAGCCGGCTGCAACCGCCGGTGAGCATGACGCCGGCGCGAACGAGATCGAGATCGCAATGCGCCGCAATGTCGCGGCGCACCAGTTCGAAAAGCTCGCGGATGCGGGCGTAAATGATGCGGTTGAGATTCGAGCGCTCGATCTCGCAGCCGGAGAAACCGGAGTCGTTCTTGAGAATGATCGTGTCGCCGGGCTGGGCTTCGTCGGGATTCGCGCTGCCCTCCTCGGTTTTCAGGCGTTCGGCGCGGGCGATGGGAATGCGCAGGCCGATCGAGATGTCGTTCGTGATGTGGTCGCCGCCGATGGCGAGCACGCCACTGTGCTGCACGGCGCCGTCGATATAGACGATGTAGTCCGTCGTGCCGCCGCCGATGTCGAGGACGATGGCGCCGAGGTCCTTCTGGTGCTGGTCGAGCACGACCTGCGCGGAGGCGACCGAGTTGATGACGACTTCCTCGGCGGCGACGTTGGCCTCCTTGACGCAGCGCAGCGTATTTTGGATGCGCGTCTTCACGCCGTGGACGATGTGAAAATCCGCCTCGAGCTTGTGGCCGACCATGCCGATGGGGTTCACGACGCCCTCCTGGTTGTCCACATAGTAGTGCTGCGTGATCGTGTGGATGAACCAGTTCTGGTCCGGGATGTTGACCTCCTTGGCGGCGGCCTCGACGTCGCGGATGTCCTCGTCGTCGATTTCGCCGCGATCCTCGGGAATGCTGGTCGCGCCGCGATGGTTGAGGCTTTGGATGTGCGCGCCGGTGACGGCGACCCACACGCTCTCGATCTCGGCGTCGGCCTTTTCCTCGGCGTCGGCGATGGCATCGCGCACGCATTGGATGGCGTTGTTGAAATCGACGATCTCGCCCTTGCGGATGCCGACGGACTTCGATTCGCCCACGCCGAGAATGCGCAGCGAGCCGTCGGGCCGCGACTCCGCGACGACGGCGCAGACCTTGAAGGTGCCGATTTCCAAACCTACGAGCAAACGATCCTTGGCCATTTAGTTTTTGAGCTTTCGGTTGGACTTTGCGTCAGCTGCGGGTTTTTCGGCGTCGTCCTGCAATGAGACGAGCATGAAGCGGACCGGAGTGTATTTTTTGGGAATGAGATTCACGGTGTCGAGTTGGCGGCCGGTTTCCCGGCAATTTTCGAGGAGTTTCTGCACCCGGTCGATTTGGACGCCGGGATTTTCCGGGGAGAAGATGAGTCTGGCCTTGTTGGCGTCGATGACCTCGAGCGCGTAGGCCTTCGAGATGTCGATGGAGCGGATGGCGAGCAGGGAGGTCGGGCGCTCCGCGCGGGCGGCAAGCAGGTCGAGCGCGGACTTCAAGTCGGCGGCGGCGAGGATGTCACCCTGCTGGATGAGCGCGGGGTCGGGCGCGAGAATGACGGGCAGCCGCCAGTATTCCGGCTCCACGCGGTAGGGCTTGAACGCGCCGCCGTTCGCGTCGAGCAGCAACGCGCGATCGGCGGAAAAATTGTCGCCGGCCTTGGCGAGCCAGGCGACGGGGACGCGTTTGGTGATCGTGATCCGCACGGTATCGGGCCAGTCGCGCTGGATCGTGACGGTATTCACCTGATCGATGCGGCGAAAAGCCTGCTCGGCGGCGGCGAGATCAAGACGAAAAATGTTCGTGCCGAGTGTGAGGCCGGAAACGCGTAGCGCGTCGTCCTTCGACATGAGATCGTCGAGTTGAGCGTCCACGACGCGCAGATTGTATTCCGGATTTTGCAGGAAGAATCGGTTCGTGATTTCGCGGAAGCCATAGACCGCGCCGGCCGCGATTCCCACCCAGAGCAGAACGCCGAAGACGATGCCGAAGACGCGGCTCTTGCGCTGGCGGCGCGCGGTGGACTGCCGCACGCGCACGTCGAGCAACTGCGCGCGCGACGAGCGGGCCGGGGCGCGCCGATTGCGCGGGAGCGGAATTTCGGCGCGATGCTTCATGCGCGCGGGCCTCCTTTTTTGAGCGAGAGCCGGGCGATACGTTCGCACAATTCCGCAAAGCTCACGCCGACGGCGGCGGCGCCTTTTGGCAATAGGCTCGTCTCGGTCATGCCCGGAATCGTGTTCACCTCGAGGACGTAGGGATTGCCGGCCGCATCCAGGAGGACGTCCACGCGCGAATAGACCTCGAGCCCCAGCGAGCGATGGGCGGCGAGGGCAGCGGCCTGGACCGCCTGCGTCGTCGCGGCATCGAGGCGCGCGGGGCAGAAATAATCGGACGCGCCCTTCGTGTATTTGTTTTCGTAGCTGTAGAAATCGACCTTCGGCACGATCTCGACGATGGGGAACGCCTCGTCGCCGACGATGCCGACCGTGAGTTCCTTGCCCTGGATGAATTCCTCGATGAGGACGTCGTGATCGCGGGCGAAGCAATCCTCGAGCGCGGCGTCGAGCGCGACGGTGTCCTCGACGATGTGCACGCCGACGCTGGAGCCCTCGCGCGGCGGCTTCACGACGAACGGCAGCGGCAGCGAGGGCGCGTCGCCCTTTTCGACGATCTCCCATTTCGCGGTCGGCACGCCGGCGGCCTCGAAGCGTTCCTTGCTCGCGATCTTGTCGAACGCGAGGCGGCTGCCGACTTCGCCTTCACCGGTGTAGGGGATGCCACGCGCGTCGAGGATCGACTGCAGCTGGCCATCTTCGCCAAACGTGCCGTGAATGATGTTGAACGCGAGCGCGGTGCCCTCAGGGATTACGAAATTTTCGTCGTGGACGTCGATCTCGGTGAGGTTTGCGCCGAGGGAGCGCAGGGCGTTGGCGACGGCGGCGGCGGAGTTCAGCGAGACGGCGCGTTCGGCGCCCGGGCCGCCCTTGAGAACGGCGATATTTTGATTTTTGAGAGAGTCCATTAGGCGTCCTTTCCGACGATTTGCACTTCGGTGTGGAGGTCGATGCCGCGCTCGCGCATGGCGGCGGTTTTGATTTCCTCGATGAGCGTCAGCATTTCCTCGGCGGTGGCGCCACCGTCGTTGACGAGGAAGTTGCCATGCACCTCAGACACGCGGGCCTTTCCGACGGTGAAGTTCTTGAAGCCGAGCTCGTCGATCAATTTTCCGGCGGGAGTCTCGGCGGGGTTTTTGAAAATGCAACCGGCGCTCGCGGCGACGGGCTGGCTTTCTCGGCGTTTGGTTTCGGACGCGCTCAGCCGGCGCTCGATTTCTTCGGCGGGCGCGGGCTGGCCGCGCAGAACGGCCGAAAGCGCGAAGTTTTTCTGGAGCGTGGGGACGCTGCGATACTGGACGTCCATTTCGGCCGGCGTGCGGGTGAAGATGTTGCCGTCCTGGTCGCAAAAGCGGACGCGGACGACGTGATCGAACATTTCCGATCCCATCGCGCCGGCGTTCATGCGGAGACTGCCTCCGAGGTTGCCGGGGATGCCGTCCATCCACTCCATGCCGCCGATGCCGGCGTTCTTCGCGGTGGCGGCGAGTTGCTTGAGCCGGACGCCGACGCCGGCGTGGATCTCCTCGCCGACGACCTGCTGGCGGGCGAATTCACCCTTCGCCAGATACGCGACCACGCCGGGAATGCCGCCGTCGCGGACGAGGAGGTTCGAGCCGCGGCCCATGACCATGAACGGCACGTCCTCGTCGAAGCAGTAGCGGACAAGCTCGGCGAAACCTTCCTCGGTCTCGGGCTCGACCCAGAATTGCGCGGGGCCGCCGACGCGGAGCGTGGTGTGGCGGGAGAGCGGCTCGTAAAGGCGGATGGCGCCGGGGCCGAGAATTTCCTGGAGCGTGTCGCGCAGCGTGAGATCGGCGGTGAGTTGGCGGCCGCATTCGTGGATGTTGCCCGCGCCGAGGCTCATGATGAGGTCGCCGTCCTGAATCTCGGGACCGAGTTCCCACGGCAGCTTCGGTACTTCGGCCTGAAAGCGCGCGAACGGGTGGCCGTTGCGTTCGAGCGCCTCGATGAGCGTGAGGCCGGAGACGCCGGGAATCGGTTTTTCGCTGGCGGGATAGACGTCGGCGATGAAGACGGCATCGGCATCGGTGAAGGCGCGACCGAATTCCTCCTTGAGCGCGAGCGTGCGCGAGTAGCGGTGCGGCTGAAACATCACGAGCGTGCGTTTCCAACCTCCGGTGCGGGCGGTGGCGAGGGTCGCGGCAATTTCCGTCGGGTGATGACCGTAGTCGTCGATGACGATGTTGCGCGCGGTCTGGTATTTGATCTCGAAGCGGCGGCGGGCGCCCCGGAAGACCTTGAGCGCATCGGCGATCTGCTGGAAAGGCGCGCCGAGCTCGAGGGCGAGTGCAATGACGGCGAGGGCGTTGCTGGCATTGTGCGCGCCGGGAACGTTCAGCTCGATGTCGCCGAGATCTTCGCCGTCGCGGAGGACGCCGAAATGCGACTGGAAATTGGCGACGCGCAGGTCGGTGTGGCGGTAGCGGGCGGCCTCGGTGCGGCCGTAACCCACGGCGCCGGGATGATTCGCGCAAACGCGCGTGGCGCCGGCGTCATCGGCGCAGTAGATGACTTTTCCGCGCGTCTGGCCGATGAGCTTCGCATAGACGGCGTCGATGGCGGCGAGGTCCTTGTAGAAATCGAGGTGCTCGGGCTCGATGTTCAGCACGATGGCGTGCTCGGGATGATAATTGATGAGTGTGCCGTCGCTCTCGTCACCCTCCGCGACGAAAAATTCGCCTTCGGAATCCCAGCGGGCGTTCGTGCCGAGAATCGGAATTTCCGCGCCGACGTAGTGCGAGGGCTTGAAGCCGCAGCTGCGCAGGACGTGGGCGGCCATGGACGAAGTGGTCGTCTTGCCATGCATGCCGCAGACGACGATGCCTTTCTTTGCGGCCATGATGGCGGCGAGGGCGTCGGCGCGGCGCACCATCGGCTTGCCGAGCGCAAGGGCGGCGTCGAACGCGGGGTTGCCGGCCTTGATGGCGGACGAGTAAATGACGAGGTCGGCGTCGTTCACCTCCTCGGCGCGATGCGGGCCGTAGAACTCGAGGCCCTTCTTCTTCAAGCGGTCGAGCTCGACGGTGTGCGACTTATCCGAACCGCTCACGCGATGGCCGAGGGCGAGCGCGAGCGCGGCGATGCCGCTCATGCCGGAGCCGGCGACGCCGATCAAATGCACGCGCGCCGGCGGGCCGGTGAGGATTTCGGTGAGGTTCGGGATCAGCACTGGGTGCGAGTTGAGAGTTGAGAGTTTTTAGATGAGAGGAGCTACGCGGATTTGGCGCGGACGGTTTGCTCGATGACGTCGGCGACTTTGGCGGCGGAATCGGCCGGCGCGGCAGCAAGGGAGGCGGCGGCCATGTGGTCGCGGGCGTCGTCGTCGGTCAGGAGTTCCACGATGCGTCGGGCGAGAGCGTCGGGGCTGATGTTCGATTCGAGGAATTTTTCGGCGGCGCCGGCTTCCACGAAAATGTCGGCGTTGATTTCCTGGTGGTTCTCGGCGGCGTGCGGGTAGGGCACGAGGATCGAGGGCAGGCCGAAGCGGGCGAGTTCGCTCAGGCTCGCCGCGCCGGCGCGGGAGACGACGAGGTCGGCGGCGGAATAGACTTCCTGCATGCGGTGGTGAAACGGCGCGACGTAGGCGGGGACTTGCTCGCGGAGGTAGTTCGCGGCGGCGAGGCGATCCTCGCGTTCACCGGTGAGATGAATGAGTTGGACCTTGGCGTCGCGCAGGAGCGGGGCAGCCTTGTAGAGGAGCTGGTTGATGCCGGCCGCGCCCTGGCTGCCGCCCATGACGAGGAGCGTGCGGAGGGCGGGGTCGAGCTGGAAAATGGCGAGGGCTTCTTCGCGAGGAATGCGTTCGCCGAGGTCCTTGCGCACGGGCGTGCCGACGACGGAGCATTTCTTGCCGGGGAAGAAACGCTCACAGGCCTGGAAGCCGAGGAGAACATGATCGACGAAACGCGAGGCGAGTTTGTTGGCCTTGCCGGGGATGGAATTCGACTCGTGGATGAAGGTCGGAATTTTGGCGAAGCGGCCGGCGAGGAGCGGGGCCGTCGAGGTGAAGCCGCCCATGCCGAGCACGGCATCGGGCCGGAATTTGCGGTAGATTTGTTTGCACTCTCCCATGCTTTCCCAGGTGCGGGAGATGAATCGAATGAGGGCCGGCGAGAGGAGCGACGGGAGGCCGACGGACGGCAATTTTTCGGAGCGAAAGTCCGGGTGGGCCTTGAGCGCCTGGGCGTCGATGGCTTTTTCCGAAACGAGCAGGAGAATCTCGTGACCGCGCTCCTTGAGGGTCTGGGCGACGGCGAGGCCCGGGAAAAGGTGCCCTCCGGTTCCGCCGCAAGCAATGACAACACGCATAACCAGGAATGGTAGTCCGCTAGATGCGCGGTGTCACCCTCGCCGCGAGCCGCACGCGGCCGATGGGCGCCATGACGGGATGTCCGTGGCGGTGGATGTTGATGAGCACGCCGATCATGAAAAGGCAGATCATGAGATTCGAGCCGCCGAAGCTGATGAACGGAAGGGGCATGCCCTTGTTCGGCAGGAGCGACGTCGTCATGCCGATGTTCACGGCGGCCTGGAGCAGGATCGTCGTGATGAAGCCGAAGCCGAGCAGCATGCCGAAGCGGTCTTTCGCGTTCATGGCGACCGTGTAGCCGCAGACGCAAATGACGAGGTAGCTGCCGACGATGAGGAGCGTGAAGATGAGGCCGAGTTCCTCGCCGATCATCGGGAAGATGAAGTCGGTGTGCGCCTCGGGCAGGTAGAGCATTTTCTGGCGGCCGTTGCCGAGACCGAGGCCGTCCACGCCGCCGGAGCCGATCGCGATGAGCGCCTGCCATTGCTGGAGGCCCTCGGTGAGGCGGTATTGCTCGGGATGGAGGAAGGCGAGGAAGCGCTGCATGCGCTCGGGAATCTTCGTGGCGACGAAGATGACGCCGGCCAGGCCGACCAACGCGCAGGTGCCAAGGTAGCGCATGCTGGCGCCGGCCACGAACATCGTTGCGACCATCGCAGCGCCGATCAGCGCGGTGGCGCCGAGATCAACCTCGACGACGATGAGCGAGAGCAGCACGCCGATGACCGCGATCGGGAAGACGAAACCGAAGAAAAATTCCCGCGTGCGCGGGGCGAAGCGTTCATACCACCACGCGAGGAAAAGGACGGCGGCGATCTTTGCGCATTCGCTGGGTTGGAAGTTTGCGAAGCCCATGCCAATCCAGCGGCGGGAGCCATTGATCTTGAGGCCGATGTGCGGCGCGAAGCAGAGCGCGAGCGTGACGAGAGCGCCGGCGAACAGGACCCACCACCATCTTTGCCAGAAGTGATAGTCGACAAGCGCGCCGAGCGTGCAGGCCGCGAGGCCGATCCCGAGC
>Ga0157378_10000856_pt1 | contig 28196 bp, 26 predicted proteins | sample M65metaG_FD_115309 | JGI IMG/M metagenome (GOLD analysis project Ga0157378, IMG submission 115309) | Miscanthus rhizosphere microbial communities from Kellogg Biological Station, Michigan, USA - M6-5 metaG | ecosystem: Host-associated > Plants > Roots > Rhizosphere > Soil | place: USA: Michigan... | reverse complement strand
GGCTGCTCGATCCGGGTACGCCGTTTCTGGAGCTTTCGACACTCGCAGCGAACATGAGCTACGGCGGCGAGTCGCCGGGCGCAAGTTGCATCACGGGAATTGGCATCGTCTGCGGACGTGAGGTGATGGTTCATGCCGACGACCCGACGGTAAAAGGCGGTGCATGGTATCCGCTTACGATCAAGAAGATCGTCCGTGCGCTCGACGTTGCGATCGAAAACCGGCTCCCGGTAGTACACTTGTGTGATTCGGCGGGCGGGCAGTTGCAGTTGCAGTCGCAGCTGTTCCCGGATCGTTACATGGCCGGGAGGATATTCCGCAACCAGTCGCTGCTCAGCAAGATGGGGGTCAGGCAGCTGGCGATCGTATTCGGGCATTGCACCGCAGGGGGCGCCTACGTTCCGGCGCTGAGCGACTACAACGTGATCGTCCGCGGTACCGGCGCGGTGTTCCTCGGAGGACCGCCGCTCGTGAAGGCGGCGACCGGGGAGATCGTGTCGGTGGATGAGCTGGGTGGCTGCGACCTGCACACGCGCATCAGCGGCACCTGCGACTATCCGGCAGCCGACGAGGATGAAGCTCTCGCGATAGGGCGGGACATCGTTGCACAGTGGGAGCGGCAGCCGAAGTGGCGCACACCCGAGCAGGCCTCCGAGGCGCCGCTGCTTGATCCGGACGATCTCTACGGCGTCATCCCGGACGACATCAAACAGACGTTTGACATGCGGGAGGTGATTGGCCGGATTGCCGATGGCAGTCGCTTCCACGAGTACAAGCCGGCCTACGGCAATACCCTGGTTTGCGGGTTCGCCCATCTTTGGGGTTATCGCATCGGGCTGCTTGCCAACAACGGCATCCTGTTCAATGACAGCGCCATCAAGGGCGCGCACTTCATCGAACTGTGCAATCAGAACAATACCCCGCTGCTGTTCCTGCAGAACATCACCGGTTACATGATCGGGCGCGAGTACGAGGCCGCCGGTATCACCAAGGACGGGGCCAAGATGATCATGGCGCAGAGCTGCAGCCACGTCCCCAAACTCACCGTGATGTGCCACGGCTCCTTTGGAGCGGGCAACTACGGCATGTGCGGACGCGCCTTTGATGGACGCCTGCTGTTCAGTTGGCCCAATCACCAGATCGCCGTGATGGGAGGCGAGCAGGCGGCTGCCACTCTGGTAGAGGTCAAGGTGCGTCAGTTACAGCGCACCGGCGCGGATGCAGATCCCGCCGCCCTCAGGCAACTGCGGGAGGCGACTCTGAAGGCCTATGAGGAGCAGACCTCCGCCTATTACTCCACCTCGGAGCTTTGGGACGATGGCATTCTTGATCCGGTGGATACCCGCAACGCCTTGGGCATAGGGCTGTCGGCGGCGCTCAACGCGCCACCGGGTGTGCCCGGAAACGGCGTGTTCCGCTTCTGACGCCGCCTACTTTCCCTGCCAGATCGGTGGCCGCTTCTCGGCAAACGCCCGCGGGCCTTCCTGCGCGTCCGCACTCCGATATACCGGCTCGAACAGCCGGTCACCGGCCCGCAATGCCTCGGTGCGTCCGCTTTCGGTGGAGGCATAGACCAGCGCCCGGCAGGCCCTCACGGTGAGCGGCGCATTGGCGGCGATGCGCCGAGCCAGTTCGAGGCTGCGTGGCAGCAGCTGTTCGTGCGGCACGACATGATTGACGTAGCCGAGTTCCCAGAGCCGGGCAGCGCTCATGGGTTCCCCGGTGAGCAGCAGTTCCAACATGATTCTCTGTGGCAGCATGTGGATGAGCGGAGCGGCCCACGGCGTCCCGCGCCCCACGCGGGCCTCGGTAATGGCGAAGCTGGCGTGCTCGGCGGCGACACACAGGTCACACATCTGCGCGAACAGCCAGCCACCGGCCACCGCCATGCCGTTCACCGCCGCTATGGTCGGCTTGCTGACGTGGATGGCGTCGCCCAGGGTAGGAATGAAGCCGCGCGGGGGCACCGCAAGGCCCATGGCGCTGGCCTCCTTCAGATCCATTCCCGCGCAGAAGGCCCGGTCCCCCGCGCCGGTGAGTATCGCCACCTTGGCCGATTCGTCCTCCTCGAAGCGCTTCCAGGCGGCGAACAGACCCGCCCGCACCTCGGCATTGATCGCGTTGCGGCTCTCGGGTCTGTTGATCGTGATGAGTGCCACAGGGCCTCGCAGCTCGAACAGGATCGCGTCACTCATCGTAAGGATCTCCAGGGTTGACAGATGCGATCGACCACCGCTAGCGTACCAAAACGGTACCGGCGGTACCGCGCGCACGATTCATGACGACCGACCTTGGGGGCCTGCGGCAATGCCGGACCGATGTATCGCAGGCGGCGAGAACCTCTCTGAACACGCCATCCAGGCTTGACGCAAACGGGCTCCTCGAAGCGGCGCTGGCGGAGGGCCTGTGCGCCCCGTCGTCGGCGTTGAGCGGCTGCCCCTGTCTGCTCGTGGACCTAGGTCCTGATACCTCGCTGCGCCCGTTCGAGCGGCAAGCCCTGGTGCGCTGGCTGGAACGCCAGGCGTGCCCGGTGCTGGGCATCGCGGCCGACGACCTGGGCCATCCACTGGCCTGTGCTTGCGATGCGGTCGTGGCCAGGGTTGAGGATGCGGACGAGCTCATTTCCAATATCCAGGCGGCGCCCCTGGCCGCGCTCGTCCTGGTCCAGCTGCTGCGAGCCACGGAAGGGTTGGACGTCTCGCGGGCACTCATTTTCGAGTCCCTGGCGTACGCCACGCTGCAGGCGGGTGCCGAATTCCGCGGCTGGCTCTCGCAAGCTCCCCCAAGCCCAACGGGCGCGGCCACGGCATGCGGCGCTCCGCTGTTGCTGGAGCGAGAAGGTTCGCACCTGCGGCTGCGCCTGAATCGGCCGGCAAAGCGCAATGCGCTCTCGGTGGAGATGCGCGACGCCCTGGTGGAGGCGCTTGAGCTGGTCGCCGCGGATTCATCCATAGTAGCGGTCACCATAAGCGGCGAAGGCAGGTGCTTCAGCGCCGGTGGCGATCTGACGGAGTTCGGCAGCGCTCCTGATCCGGCCGTGGCGCACGCGGTGCGCGCGAGTCGCTCGGTGCCGGGCATGCTGGCACGCTGCGCCGCGCGTCTCACGTTTCGCGTGCACGGAGCCGCGGTCGGCGCGGGAGTCGAGATGGCTGCATTCGGGGCACGCGTGGAGGCGACCGCGGACGCATTCTTCCAGTTGCCGGAGATCCGCTACGGTCTGATACCGGGTTGCGGAGGCTGTGTCAGTATCCCGCGCCGCATTGGGCGCCTGCGCACGGGGTACCTGGCGCTGTCAGCGCGCCGGCTCGATGCGCGCACGGCGCAGGCCTGGGGACTCGTCGATGCGCTGACAGAGTCCAAGCCACAAACAATGGTGGTGCCGGCATGAGTTGCGGCTTCACAAGATTCAGCACAGGAGAATTGCTATGACGAGGTCCGCAGTCGTGACGGGTGCAGCCATGGGCATGGGGATGCTCATGGCGCGTAAGCTGGCGCAGCGCGGCTGGCGGGTGTTCGCCGGCGTGATGCCAGGCATCGACACCGGCGAGTTGACGCAGGGTGTCACGCTCACGGTGATCGAGCAGAACGTAACTGATGAAGCGATGGTGCAGGCCGGGGCCCGCCGGGTGGCCGAGGCGCTCGGCGGCGCGGGCCTTGACCTACTGATCAACAACGCGGGAATTGCCGACATCTCCACCGGACCAATCGAAGGAGTCAACATCGAGGAAGGAAAGAGACTTTTCGACGTAAATGCCTTCGGCCAGGTGCGCGTGATCAAGGCGTTCCTGCCGTTGCTGCATCAGAGCCGGCAGTCGCCGCGCATTCTTAACTTCGCCTCCGGCGCGGTGCGGGTGCCGATGCCCTGCTCGGGCATGTACAACATGTCCAAGTACGCCGTGGAAGGACTCACGAACACCCTGCGCTACGAGCTTGCCAAGTTCGGCATCCAGGCGACCTCGATCGAGCCGGGGGCGGTCAAGACGCACATGACGGCCGATCCGATCAATTCCACGGCGCGAATCTGGGAGCGCTCGAGTCCGGAGATCCGGCAGCGCTACGAGGCGAAGCTGCGGCCGATCACGGATTCCCTGGGGAAGATGCTGCTGACTGCCAACGAGCCGGACTACGTCACTGACGAGGTCCTGAAGCTTGTTGACGTGCCGAAGCTCAAGCCGCGCTACATGGTGGGCAAGGAAGTGCGGATGTTGCCGATGATGCAGGCGTTGCTTTCCGAAACCGCCTTCGAACGGCTGGTCGCGAAACAGTTCAATATCTGATTAGTCTGCGCCAGGGGCGCGCGAGGAGAAGCAGAGTTGCAGGACGTAAAGGCACGGTTTGCGGCGCTCCGTGAAGGCAGCCGTACCCTGGCGACGGCGAGCGGCTCGCAGCGCGCCGAGAGACTCAGATCGATGCTGGCGGCGGTGCTGGCGAACAAGCAGCGCTTCTACGACGCCGCGCACACGGAGATGAAGGCATGTGATCTTGACGTCGCGGCGCAGCTGGTGATGGTGAAGAGCGAGGTCGACTTCGTAGCCAAGCGCGTCGGGCGCTGGATGAAGCCGCGGCGCGTTCGCAATTCAGCGGCGACCCTCGGCAAGAAGTGCTACATCCTCTGTGAGCCCAAGGGCGTCGTGCTCAACCTGTCCACCTGGAACGCTCCCATAGCGATTGCACTCGTGCCCGCGGTGGCAGCGATCGCCGCCGGGAACGCCTTCGCCCTGAAACCCTCGGAGCTGGCGCCGTACAGTGCCACGGTGCTGCGGGAGGTGCTCGAGGGTGCGATGCCGCACGACGAGTTCGCGGTGTTTGAGGGTGGTCCGGACGTTGCCCAGGAACTGCTCGGCCTGCCGTTCAACCACATTTACTATACCGGCGGTCAGCGGGTGGGGCGCCTGGTGATGAAGGCCGCGGCCGACAACTTCGCCGCGGTCACCCTGGAGATGGGCGGCAAGAATCCGGCGATCGTCGATGCCTCCGCCGCGATCGACAACGCCGCCAGGAAGATCGCCTGGGGTCGCGTTGCCAACGCCGGTCAGGTCTGCGTAGCACCCGACTACGTGCTGGCGCACGAATCAGTGTTCGACGCGTTCGTGCATTCGCTGGTGAAGGCAATGTCGGACATGTACAACGCCACCGGTGCAGGCTTCGAGCATTCGCCCGAGCTCATGCGGATCATCAACGACCAGCATTTCACGCGCGTCACCAGGCTGCTGCAGGACGCTCGTGACAAGGGTGCGAAACTCGCCTGCGGTGGTCAGACGCGCCCCGAGGATCGCTTCGTGGCCCCCACGGTACTTACCAACGTGAGCGAAGATATGCTCATCATGCAGGAGGAAATCTTCGCGCCGCTTCTGCCCGTCATTCCCTTCCGCGACCAGCGTGACGCCCTTGCGGTCATTGAGCGTCGCACCAAGCCGCTTGCCCTTTACATCTATGCGAAGGAGCGCGCTGCGATTGACTACTTCCTTGCGCACACGAGCGCCGGCAGTACGGTCGTGAACCACAACCTCATTCAGTCCGGCACCAATCCGCGCCTGCCGTTCGGCGGCGTCAATCACTCCGGCATAGGTCGCATTGGCGGCGAGACCGGGTTCATGGAATTCTCCAATGCGCGCTCGGTGGTCGAGCAACCGCTCGGCCTGCTCGACCTGACTTTCAACCTGCCGCCGTACTCGAAGACCTATCGCAAACTCATCGAGAAGGCGATAAAGGCGTAGTGCGAGGGCGCCGCGGCCGCTTCAGTGGCGGCGTGCCTTGACGCGCACCTTGAATTTCATGCTCGGCCCCGGGGTCGGCAGTACCTTCGTCTGCAGTTCGTACTCCGGATACTCGAGTTCGAGATCCAGCAGATAGAACAGCCGCGCCATGCTCACTGACATCTGCACTTCCGCGAGCGTCTTGCCGAGGCAGGTATGGGTGCCGCGCCCGTAGGGGGAGTACACCCCCGGCTTCAGATGCTCAGCACGCGGCTTGGCGTAGCGGTCGATGTCGAACTTCTCGGGATGCGGGTAATACTCTTCCATGTAGTGCGGTACCGCGGTTGCGACGTAGAGCAGCTCGCCCTCGCGGATGCGGTGACCGAGAAACGCAAAATCGCGTGTGGCGGTGCGCATCTGCGCCACCGCAATCGGATACATGCGCATTGCTTCCATGATGTCGCCGTCGATCGCCGGCACGCGCCGCAGATCGGCCTCATCGATGCTGCCCTGCGCGAATAAAGCATCCGCCTCGCGTCGCACGCGCTCGTGCACCTCGGGGTGCTTGAGCACCGCGTAGATGAACGCGCCGGTCGTGTTGGCCACGGTGTCGAGACCGGCCACGAACGGTCCGGTAAGGCTGAGAATGAGATCGCTGGCCGGAATGAGGTCCGGGTCGCGCGCGTGCGCCTCCATTACGTCATCGACCAGATTGCGGCGGCTCGGATCGCGCGTATCTTTTCCGGCGTTGTATTCGGCGATCATGCGTCGTCCGAGTTCTGAGACGCGCTCCTTGGCATGCTTGTAGCGCGGGTCCTTCAGCATGAACTTGGGGCGCTGACGCGTCACGAGCACGTTGAGGATGTAAAGGATCGTCGTGCGTATGTCGGCCACATACTCGCGCGGTGAGGTCCCGGTGAGCATCGCACCGAGCTGCTCGGTGACGATGTACTGCATGTTCTGGACAACCGGCACGGTCGTGCCCACCGTCCAGTCGCGTGCGATTACCGAGTCGGTGATCTCGACCAGTTCGTTGTAGCGGCCCTTCACGGACTCCTTCGAGTAGCCGTGGCGCAGAACGGCGCGCAACTTCTGGTGAGTTTCGCCGTCCTCGGCGGTCAGGGTGCGCTTCGCGCCCCACTCATCGATCAAGCCCTGCCAGAATTCCTTGGAGCGCAGCGAATCGCGACCCTCGCGCGTACCCATGAAGTTTGCGGCCTCGGCGCCGGCGAGCACGGTGTAGACGTTGTTCATTACCTTGAGGCGGTATACAGGCCCGTACTTGCGGTAGCACTCGTAAAAGAACCGGCCGGGATCCTTGGCCATGGAAAGGGCATTGCCGATGACGGGTATGCCGCTTACCTGCGGGGGTTCTTTGAGAGTTTCGGATGCAGCCGTGGCCATGGGAGCCTCGCAACGCGACGGAGGGCAAACTTCGGATTCCACGATGTTATACGGATTACCATGAATACGGAACCATTGGTACCGATTGGACCGGCAAGTCGGCACTGTGAGATAGTTTCCTCAAGAGCCACCGGGTCTTAGGGACAAAATGAACAGCCAGCTGCCGGCCACCGTGATAAGGGCGAAGCGCAAACCAGGCCGCCCGCGCAGCAAGAGATCCGAAGAGGCGATCATCAGGGCAACAACGTCCCTGCTGGCGGACGAACGCTACGCCAACTTCACGGTCAGCAAGGTGGCGGCGCGGGCGCGCGCCAGTAAGTCGACCATCTACCGGCGCTGGCCCACCAAGGAACATCTGGTGATTGAGGCCTTTAACCGCTGGCCAGCGCTCACGCCCCATGACCGGGGCACCCTCATGGCGGACCTGCTGGGCTTGTACCGGCAATTCCTGCGCATCCTGCACCAGCCGCCGTCCAATGCCATCATGCCGACACTCGTGGCCGAGCGCGCCCACAATCCCGCGCTGGCGGCCGTCTTCGACCCGCTGATGCAGCGGCGCCGCGATCCGGTGCGGGTCGTCCTCGAACGCGCCATGGAACGCGGCGAATTGCCGCGGACCACCGACGTAGAGCTGGCGGTCGATGCGATCATGGGCGTAACGGTGCTGCGCATGTACTTCATGCCCGGGGACCTGAGCATTCCGGCGATCCGGGAGTTTCTCACCGTTCTGCTGCGCGGCCTCGGCGCGCGCGGTTACTGATCGTTCGCCGGGTAGCTCGCCTAATCCGGTCCTTGTGGAGGGACGGTTGATCGCAGGAACCCCGGCGGCGCGCCTGGTCGAGGTGGGTGAACTGATGCCGGGCGAGGGCGCTCTGACGGTGGCAGCGGATGTGTTCGTGCCATCCCGGATGCGCTCCCAGCCGGTGGCCTTGTTCTGCCTGCCCGGGGGCGCACTCACCCGCCAGTACTACCATCTTCGGGCCGAAGGCGATTTCAGCTTTGCCGCCTACATGGCTTCCCGGGGCTTCATCGTCGTGACGCTCGACCCCCTGGGCGTTGGCGACAGCACCCGGCCGCGGGCCGGATTCGAACTGACGCCGCGCCTGCTGGCGCAGGCCAATTCATTGGCCGTGGAAATCTTGCGCGAGGATCTAAAGAGCGGTCGCGTAACCGGGCAAGCTGTGCCGCAGCTGCAAAGCATCGGCGTCGGCCACTCGATGGGAGCCATGCTTACGATCCTGCAGCAGGCCGAATACGGCGGCCACGCGGCGCTGGTGCTCTTGGGATTCAGCGCGCAGGGACTGCCCGCGGCGCTGTCTGCGCAGGAGAGCAGCTACGCCGCGGACCCTGCCGGGGCGCGGGCAAATCTGGTGCGCCTGGCGCGGCTGCGTGGCAGCGATCCGTACCCGGAGATTACGCGGTCCGCGCAGAGTAAGGAGCTCTTTGCCGGCGCGAACGCTGATCGTCGCGGTGTGGAAGCGTTGCAACATGCGCGCTCTTCGTTGCTTCTGAGCGCGGGCTTGTTCTCGATGATCCCCGGGAGCACTGCCCCGGAGTGCGCACAAATCGACACCCCGCTGCTGCTGGGCGTTGGCGACCGGGACATCGCTGGGCCCCCGCACGAAATCCCGGCGAGTTTTCCGGCGAGCCGCGACCTCACGCTGCTCGTGCTCCCGGCAACCGGGCACTGCCACTTTGTGTTCGATTCCCGTCACCGGCTCTTTGAGCGTGTTGCGTCGTGGTGCGAGGCGATTCTGCGGGAGAGCTGAATGGTGCTCGCAGAACTGGACTATGCGACCCGTTACGCCAATCGGTTGCTGCAGGACCTGAGCGACGCGCGGCGGCTCGCGGCGCAGTCAGAGACACATCCTGCGGTGCGTTGGGCGCACAGTGGCAGCATGGCCCTGACGGGCTACCCCGGTGAGCCGGCGCAAATGTGCCCGGTCCCGCTTGCGTCGTACGCTGACGGCATCATTGCCGCTCTGCGGAATTTTCTGCCGCTGTCACCGCTCACCGCGATTGACGGCGCGCGCCTGCTGGGAGAGCGGGCGGCGCTCGCAGCCTACGAGCGCCGCGGGGATATTGCCGCCGGCGGCAGTTGCCGCCTGCTGCAAGCCGCCGACGGTTGGCTTGCGGTCAACCTGGCGCGCCCCAGCGATTGGCAGATGCTGCCGGCGTGGCTGCAGGCGGGCCCGATTTCGCATTGGGCTGCGGTTGCGGCGGCACTCAGATCGCGCCGCATCGGGGAGTGCGTCGAGCGCGGCCGCCTGCTCGGATTGGCGCTGGCACCGCTGGAATCGGCAGAGCCTTCCCCGCGGCCCTGGTGCCGTGAACTTGAGCGCGGCGCGCCCCGGTGCCGGCCGCCCCGCGGGGCACCCCTGGTGATCGATCTGTCCTCGCTCTGGGCCGGGCCGCTGTGTGCGCATCTGCTGCAGATGATGGGCGCGCGGGTAGTTAAGGTGGAAAGCAGCGGCCGGCCGGATGGAATGCGGTACGCGGGCGGCGGCTTCTACGATCTGTTGAACGCCGGCAAAGCCAGCGTCGCGCTCGATTTCAATCTGTCGCTCGCGCGTGCGCAGTTGCGCCAGCTGCTGCTGCGCGCGGACATCGTGATCGAGGCGTCGCGGCCGCGCGCGCTGCGGCAACTGGGGATCCTGGCGGAGGAGATTCTGGAGGAAAATCCCGGCTTGACCTGGATCGCAATCTCCGGCCACGGACGCGAGGAGCCGGCGGCAGCGTGGATTGCCTACGGAGACGACGGCGCGGTGGCGGGCGGGCTGTCGCAGGTCATGTGGGATTGCAGCGGACGGGCCATGTTTTGCGGCGATGCGATCGCCGATCCGCTCACGGGCCTGCATGCGGCGCTGGCGGCCTGGAGCAGCTTTGAGCGGGGCGGGGGGCGCCTGCTGTCATTCGCGCTGCGGGACGTCGTCGCCCACTGTGTTGCCTTCGCGGGCTTGCCTGACCGCGCCGCAAGCCAGGCGTGTGCCGCCGAGTGGAATCGGCACGTTCGCGAGAGCGACGTCGCTGCACCCAGTAGCCGGGCAATCAGCGACAAGGCGCGCACACTGGGCGCAGACACGCTGGAAGTCCTGTCCGGGGCGGGTACGGGCCGATAGGCGGGCGTCTGCGGGGCCGCAAACACCTCAGCGTGTGGTCCGAGCCGCGCGCGTGCCCGCCTGGCGACCGAAGAAGGTCGCATCCGCCAGCGACAGTCCGGAGCTGTAGCCTTCGCCCCAGCGTGGCAGGCCGCAGGCGGTGCGTCCGGCGGCAAACAGTCCGGCGATGACGTTGCGCTCCGCATCGAGCACCTCCCCGCTGGGCAGTGTGTCGAGGCCACCCAAGGTGAATGAGGCGTAGAAGCAGTAGTCCAGGCGACAATCGAGTGCCACGAACGGCGGCTCGTCGAGCGGCTTTAGCCACTTGCCGGCCTTGTGGAACAGCGGATCAGTGCCCTGCGCCGCGTACTGGTTGTAGAGCCTCACGGTCTGCGACAGCGAGCCTTCCGGCAGCCTCAGTTCACGTTCGATCTCCTCCCAGGTCTCGCCCGCCGCGCCGATTTCGATCTTGGCAAGCTGCTGCATCTCCCCGGTGGCATAAGTTGCGTGATCCTCCAGCAGCCAGATACGTTCCCCGGGCTGGCGCAGGATGTAGTTGGAGACGCGTCCGTGGTAGCAGTCCTCGTTGATGAAGCGCTGCCCCTGGCCGTTGACGAATATTCCCTTCACCAGCGATCCGGGGGGATACCAGGGAATGGTGGCGAAGCCCTCGCTCATATTCACCATGACCCCGCCGACACTGGCCCCGAGCAGGATGCCGGAGCCATCGTCCACCGTTCCCAGAGGGAATTGCGAACGCAGCAACAGCGGCGCGTGTTGCTTCACCATCTCGCGGTTCATGACGAAGCCCCCGGCACACAGCACCACCGCGCGCGCCGCGCGCGCAAAGCGCGGCTCGCCGTCAAGCCGCAGCACCAACCCGTGCACGTCTCGACCGCCATCGGCGATCAGAGCCGTGGCGCGCGCATTGAATAGCACCCGCACGCCGGCAGCGGCGACTTGCTGCGCGAGCTTGTCCATGACGTAGCGCCCGCCGCCCATGCCGAGAAACTTCGGGCAGTGACCGCGCGGCGCGGGGCGCGCGCGCTGCACAAACGGCCACGCTTCTTCGCTTCCGGACCAGATCAGGCAGTCGTCGGTCGCCGGCTCGATGCAGCGCTCGGCGATGTAGGAGTTCTTGTACTCGATGCCCTGGGCGTTCAGCCATTCAAAATGCCGCAGTGAATGCTCGGCGTACAGGCGCGCCTTGGCGGCATCCGCGTTCGGTCCGCCAACCATCAGCAGATATTGGTAAAGGTCCTCGGTCGCGTCCTCGAAGCCGGCCGCGCGCTGGATGGGCGTTCCGCCGCTGCCGCCCAGGTAGATCTCGCCGCCCGACAGCGCCGAGGTACCACCACTGCCAGCGGCGCTTTCCACGATGAGTACGCGGGCCCCGCAGCGGGCGGCTTCTAACGCCGCGCAGGCGCCGGCAGCACCAAAGCCGAGCACGATCACGTCCGCCTCGTAGTCCCAGCGGGGCACCCGCTCGAGCGCGGCCGGATGACTTAAGGAACAACGAAGTGGTGCGGTCACGGCGGATACTCTGTTTTGGCGATGTAACCGGATAAGGATAAGGTAGATTCCGGAGCGAATGCAGCCTGTAGGATGGACGCGGCCGCGTCCTTCGCGGCATGCAGAGGGGACCGCTATGTCATTACGTCTGGAAGATATCGAACTCATCCGCCGCCTCAAGTACAAGTACTGGCGCTGCCTGGACACCGGTGACATCGCGGGCATGCGCGAGGTCTTCACCGAGGACGTGAAGGTGGACTACATCGGCGGTAGCTATCGCTGGCAGATGGCCGGGCGCGAAAAGATCCTCCAGTCGGTCGCCGGCTCGTTCAATGCCAACGCGGTGGCCTGCCATACCGGGCATCATCCGGAGATTGATGTGCTCACCGAGACGAGCGCGACCGGCATCTGGTACCTGACGGACGTCTTCATCAACCTCGCGGAGAAGGTGCGCACCACGGGCAGTGCCCTGTACCGGGACAAGTACCTGAAGTCCCAGGGTCAGTGGCGCATCGCGGAATCCGTCTATGAGCGGCTCTATGAGGAAGTCGAGTCGTTCGAAGAGCCGCCCAAGCTCACCGCGCACTGGCTCGCGCGCGTGAAGCCGCCCGTGGCTGCCGGTGCCAACTCCAGTGGCTGAGCTGGCCGGCAAGCTCGCGCTTGTCACCGGCGCCGGACAGGGCGTGGGCGAGGGCGTGGCGCTCGCGCTCGCCGCCGCGGGCGCCACGGTGGCGGTGGCGGGGCGCACCGAGTCGAAAGTGGTCGCGACCGCCAAGACCATCACCTCCCGCGGTGGCAAGGCGCTGGCCATCGCCTGCGACGTGTTCAAGGCCGAGGACATCACCCGCACGGTCGCGCGTACCGTGGAGTCCCTCGGTGGCATCGATATCCTGGTTAACAATGCCTACGACGGTGCCTTCGGGCCGCTGCTGTCGATGGATGACGAGGCGTTCATGCGCGGTATTCATTCCGGTCCGCTGGCGTCCTTCCGCTTCATGCGGGCCTGCCATCCGCACTTCGTGGCGCGCGGCGGGGGCAACATCGTGAACCTCGTGACCTCCGCCTCGGTGCGCTGGGATTCCTCCAACTACGGCGCCTACGCGGTGGCCAAGCAGGGAATCCGCGCGCTGACGCGTGCCGCGGCCGGGGAATGGGGCCGCGATAACATCCGGGTCAACAACATCGCACCGCTCGCCGCATCGCCCGCGCTCGCCGCGTGGATCAAACACGACCCCGAAGCCAAGACGTTCTTCGAGACCGTGGCGCTGAAGCGCATCGGCGACTGCGAGACGGACATCGGCCGCGCAGTCGTGGCGCTCGTGGGACCCGGGATGCACTACGTCACCGGAGCCACGCTGCCGGTCGATGGCGGTCAGGCGTATTTCGGCTGAAGCTAGCGGGCCGGCTCGGGCGCGTCGTGCAGCCGGTACTGGCTCGTGGCGATGACGTCAATGCGGTCGAAGTCGATGAATTTCGCGCAGCTTTGCATCATGAGCTCGAGGTGGCGCTGATGTCGGGCCTCGTCGCCGACGGCGTCGTAGAACGCCTGCGAATCCCGCAGCGCCGCGGGAGGAAAGCACTCCTCCACGATGCCGCGAAACGGCGGCGCTGCCGGGGTGAGGGGCATCACGATCACGTTGTGCGTGTAGAGGAAGTTCGCCTGCGTCGCGATCCCGACCGGCGTGTGCTCCTCGAACCAGATCCGGCGCCACTCCTCGTAGCCCAGCCGCGGGGGCACCTGCAGGAAGGTCACCTGGCTGAATCCGTAGGTGCGCTCGTCCGCGTGTGGCGGGTGACGCAGGTTGGGGAGGATCGTCGACTCGGTGACTTCGTAGCCGGCGATGCGGGGGAAGGTCGCCGCGAGCAGTGCTTCCAGCGGCGCACGGCGGTAGGCGCTCGTGAGCCAGAAGCTGACGATGCCGTCGGGCACCGGCTTGGTGTTATGCAGGGTAAAATTGACAAGCGCGCCGCTGAGGTCGGCAAAGTCCGCAACATTGAACTGCAGGCGCTCGGCGCCCAGCGCGTAAATCTGCGGTGCGACGTCGCGCAAAAAGCGGCGCCTGAGATCCTCGGCGCTTTCCTGGTCGCGCCAGAAAACGTACAGCAGCTTTTCCATGGGCCAGTAGGAGCTCCCGAGTGGCGTGCCCTCAGTGTAGCGGCAAGCCGCGAGCGGCGGGCGGGGGCGTTCAACCAAGGGATGTCTTGCGCATGACGACACCGAGCTTCGGCCCGATCCGGCAGATCGCCTGGATCGTGCGTGACCTGGAGGAAAGCCTCGCGAACTGGCTGCGCATCAGCGGGGTCGGTCCCTGGACCTGCTTCCGCAATGTCGCGATGACGGGAAAATTCCGCGGTGCGCCGGCCGCGGTGCGCATGCATGTCGCGCTGGGCTACCAGGACGGGATGGAGATCGAACTCATCCAGGATCTGGGAGGTGCAGCGAGCCCCTACCGCGGGGCCGACGGGGCGCCCCTCATCGGCATGCATCACGTCGCCTGGTTCAGCGAGGATGTGGCCGCGGACGTGGCGCGCGCACGGCAGCGCGGCATGGCCGTGTGCTTCGAGGCGGCCAACGAGGTGACCCGCGTGGCCTATCTGGAAGACCCGCGCGAGCCTAGACTGCTGTTTGAGTTCATCGAGATGAACGCGCTGATGCGTGCCGGTTTCGAGGCACGGCTGGCGGCGGCGCGCGACTGGCGCGGAGACAATCCGGTGCAGATCATCGATCTGGGCGGCTGACGAGGAAGGGGCGGGCAATGAGTGCTTGGGCTAACGTGCGCTATGACTATCGTGGTGCCGCCGTGCTGGTCACCGGCGGGACCTCGGGCATTGGTGCCGGAATCGCGGCGGCCTACCAGGCCGCCGGCGCCGAGGTCACGATCACCGGCACGCGCCCGAGCGTCCGGGACTATGAGGGCGACCTCGGCGCCTATCGTTACCTGCAGCTGAGCCTGACCGACAAGGCGCAGATCGCGAGCGTCGCGGAAGCGCTGCCGCGGCTGGATATCCTCGTGAACAATGCCGGGGCGAATTTCATGCTGCAGAACGAGTACGACCCGGAAGTATTCGAAAGGGGCCTGCAGGTGAACCTGGCCAGCGCGTTTCGCCTGTCCCAGGCCCTCAAGGGGAAACTCGCCGCGAGCAAGCTGCCCGGTGGCGCGGGGGTCATCGGCATTGCCTCACTCACCTCATTCTTCGGCCTGGAGGTAGTGCCCGCCTACGGCGCCGCCAAGGCCGGACTGGTGCAGCTGGTCAAGACGCTGAGCATCACCTGGGCCAAGGACAACATTCGTGTCAACGCGGTGGCGGCCGGCGTCACCGCCAGCCGCATGACGGCGCAGATGCTGAAGGTTCCGCCCATGATGGCGCCGATACTGGCGCGCACGCCGCTCAAACGCGTCGGCCAGCCCGAGGACGTCGCCGGCGCGGTGCTGTTCCTCACCAGCGCTGCGGCGAGCTTCATAACCGGCCAGACCGTGCTGGTGGATGGCGGCTACTCGATCGTGGGCTGACAGCACGCGTGAGCGAGGACATCCGCATCGAGGATCTGGCGCAGCCGCAGCTGGATGAGGCGCAGCGCGCTGCCCTTGCCTGGGGCGAAACCCAGCCGGTGGAGCTGACCGCCGCGGCGGTGCTGGCGGCTGCGCAGGCGCGCACGGGCTTGCAGGATTTCGGGGCGGCCGACTTCCACGAGCGTCTTGAGCTGCTGTGCGGCGAATGGGATGCCGACCGGGTGTTGACCGCGATGCACCGGGCGGTGCTGTTCGGCTATCTGGCGCGCTACGCGGCCAACCGGCTGCTGATACAGGATACGCTGCGTCGTCATCCGCAGATCCTGGGCGAACGCATCGATCGGCCGGTGATCGTCACCGGACTGCCGCGCTCGGGTACCACGCACCTGGTGAACCTGCTCGCCGCCGACGCGCGCTTCCACTCCCTGCCGCTGTGGGAGTCCTACGAGCCGGTGCCGCTGCCCTCGGAGGCGGCGCTGCCGGACGGCACCGACCCGCGCTATGCGCGCTGCGCAGCCGCCTGGGAGGGCATGCGGCGGGTGACGCCGCTGCTGGCCGCGATGCATCCGATGGAGCCGGATCACATTCACGAGGAACTCGAACTGATGGGGCCGGATTTCGCCTCGTACAACTTCGAGTGGCTGAGCATGTCCCCGCGCTGGCGTGATCATTACCTCCGGACCGACCAGACCCCGCACTACCAGTACCTGAAGCAGGTGCTGCAGCTGCTGCAGTGGCAGCGGCGGCAAAGCGGCAAGCGCTGGGTGCTCAAGTGCCCGCAGCACCTGGAGCAGTTGCCGGTGCTACTCGGGGTGTTTCCGGATGCCACCGTGGTGTTTACACACCGCGATCCGGTCGCCGTCATCCAGTCCACCATCACCATGCAGGCCTATACCCAGCGCATGCAGCGCCCGCGGGTGGAAATCACCTGGTTGCGCGACTATTGGGTGGCGCGCATCGAGGGGCTGCTGCGCGCCTGCGTACGCGATCGCGAGCTGGCAAGGCCGGCGCGCAGCGTCGACTGCCCCTTCCACGTGTTCATGCGCGATCCGTGGAAGGTCCTCGAAGAAGTGTATGCCAAGGCAGCGCTGCCGCTGACCGGGGCGGCGCGCGCCTCCCTGGAGCACTATCTTGCCTCGCATCCGCGCGGCAAGGCGGGTCAGGTGTTGTATGACCTGCGGCGTGACTTCGCAGTGGAGCCGCAGCAGCTGCGCGAGCGCTTCAGATTCTATTTTGACCGCTTCGACGTCAGCCCTGAAAATTACTAGCGGCCCGCAGCGCGGCCGTACAGCTGCGTCAGCCGCCCAGCTGCGCGACACTCTTCAATATGGCCCGCACCAGGCGTGCCTGCCGGTCGATGCCGGTCTTGGAGAAGGTCGAGCGCAGATGCGCGCGCGCGGTGTTGAGCGTGATCCCGAGGTCGCCGGCTGCTTCCTGCAGGCTGCGACCGTTCGCCAGGCACAGCGCCAGCTGCGCCTCCTTGTGAGTGAGCTCGAAGAGCTTGCGGATCGTCTCGATCGGCGGCGGCGTCTGCGCGCCTTCCTCGACGCTGATGAACACGGCGACCGCCGGACTTACCGTGGGTTCTTCGGCCTCGACCGAGCCGGCCGCCGGACGGATCATGATGCCGTAGTGTCCGGCGCCGGAGGGGCGGCGGGCCCGCAACACTTCCACGATTCCGGGCTTGGCGGCGCGGCCGACTGCGATGGCGCGGCTGACGGCATCGCGCAGCCGCTGCGCGTCGGCCGGGTGCGCCAGTACCAGCGACTCGTTGGAGAGCGAAATGCCGTCCTGGCGGTGCAGGATATCGCGTGCCAGCGCGTTGGTATGAATGACGTGCGCGGAGGCGTCGAGGATCACGGTCGCGAGCGTCAGGTGGTCCATGGCGTCTGCGTAAATGGCGCGCTCCATCTTGGTCACATCCAGCGCCGCATGCGTGCGCATGGCGATGTCAAAGTGCGGCACCAGATATTCGACGAAGCGCTTCTCGCTGGCGGTGAAGTTGCCGGCATGGCGTCCGCGCGTCAGGCGCAGCCGCGCATACAGCCGATCGCCGTCGCGCACGTCCACGCCGAGGTTGTAGATCGCGTCCCAGGGCACAAGATAGTCAGTGTAGAAGCGACTGCGCTCGAGCTGCTCGACCGGCACGAACTCGTGCAGGGTAGTCACCTGCTTCACGGGCAGGTTCACGAACGAGTCCGACAGGAAGTAGCTGTGGGCGTACTGCGCCAGCACCTCGTCGCTGCCGCCCCACGAGTACAGCAGTCCGGCCTCCGCGACGTGCGGGGAGCGCAGCAGCAGCGTCGCGGCGCCCTTCATCCGCCGGCCGAGACCCTCGAGAAACTCGCGCCAGCGTTTCGGGTCGAGCGCCCCTTCGTGCATGAGCAAGGCCAGGCGCTCGCGCAGCTCCAGGGCGGCGGTGCCGTCAGTGGCGCCGCCAGCGGCGGCACGGGGTGCGGAACGCGTGGCGGCGGTGCGGCTCATGGGTGGGTGGGCGGTGCGGGCGCGGCAGGTGAGCTATTAATAAAGAGTACTCTATATGAGTGATGCCGACCACGGTGGGTCCGCCGGTACGCTACCGGGCTGAGTGAGCGCGACACAGCGGAAGGAGTTTCATGACACGTCTTGCCGGCAGGATTGCCCTTGTCACCGGAGCGGCGCGCGGGCTGGGCGCGAGCATCGGGCGCAGGCTGCACGCGGAAGGGGCGCAGGTGGTGTTTGCGGATGTGCGCGACGATGAAGGTGGCGCGCTCGCGGCTTCCCTTGGCGCGCGGGCGCATTATGTCCATCTGGATGTCTCCAGCGAGAGCAGCTGGCAGCAGGCGCTCGCAGCCGTGCATCAGCTGTGTGGCGGTCCGGTCGGAATTCTGGTGAACAACGCCGGCATCTACCGCACCTGCGCCACGGTCGAGCAGAGCGTGGAGGAGTATCTGCAGATTATCCGCATCAATCAGCTCGGCACCTTCCTCGGCATGCGCAGCTGCTTCGCCCAGATGCGCGACGCGGGCGGCGGCTCCATCGTTAACATCGCCTCGACCGCCGGCATCGAGGGCGTGCCGCTGGCGCTGGCCTATACCGCCAGCAAGCACGCGGTGGTGGGCATGACCAAGGCTGCGGCGCTGGAGTTCGGCCCCGCCAAGATCCGCGTCAACGTCGTGTGTCCCGGCGCCATGCTGACGCCGCTGCTCGCCGAATCGTTCAACGTGCCGATCGACACCCTGGGCGCCGCGCCATTCCCCAATTCGCCGCTGGGCCGCATGGCAGACCCGGCCGAGATTGCCCCGACGGTGGTGTTCCTGGCGAGTGATGAGTCTTCCTACACCACCGGCAGCGAGTTCGTCGTGGATGGCGGCATCACGGCAGGCGTCGTCATCCCGCCGTGAAGCTGCCGCGCAGGCCTGAGGAGCCATGAACGCCAAGACCCGTGTGGCGGCCATCGAGGGCTGGTACACACTCGAGGACCCGCCGCACCTGATCGGTTCGCGCTGCTGCAGCTGCGGCAGCTACTTCTTTCCGCGCCTGGGCAGCTACTGCCGCAATCCGGCCTGCGACGGCACGACGTTCGCGGAGGTCAAGCTCAGCCGCACGGGCCGCATCTGGTCCTATACCAATGCTTGCTATCAGCCGCCGCCGCCGTTCGTCGCGGCCGAACCCTTTGTGCCGTTTGCGATCGCCGCCGTGGAGCTTGCCGCGGAACGCATGATCGTGCTCGGCCAGGTCGTCGCCGGCGTTACGGTGGCGCAGCTGAAGGTCGGCATGCCGGTGGAGCTGGTGCTGGAGAGCCTCTACGCGGAAGGTGATGAAGAGAGGCTCGTGTGGAAGTGGAAGCCGCTGGAGCCGCGCCCATGAGCCGCGAGGTCGCAATCCTCGGCGTGGGCATGCACCCCTGGGGCAAATGGGGCCGCAACTTCGTCGAGTACGGCGTGCACGCGGCGCGCGCCGCACTAAAGGACGCCGCCGTGCCCTGGCCGGACGTGCAGTTCATCTCCGGGGCTGCCACCATGCGGTGCGGCTATCCTGGTTACGTCGCCGGGGCGACCTTTGCGCAGGCACTCGGCTGGCAGGGTGCACAGGTCAACACCTCCTATGCCGCCTGCGCCTCGGGCTCGCAGGCGCTCGCCGCGGCGCGCGCACAGATCCTCTCCGGGGCATGCGAACTGGCCCTCGTGGTCGGCGCGGATACCACCCCGAAGGGCTTCCTCGCCCCGATGGCAGGCTACCGGCCCGAGGACCCGGACTGGGTGCGATTTCACCTGGGAATTACCAACCCCACCTATTTCGCCCTGTACGCGCGACGGCGCATGGAGCTGTACGGCGCCACCGTCGCGGATTTCACCGCGGTGAAGGTGAAGAATGCCGCGCACGGCGCCGCCAATCCCAATGCCCGGTATCGCAAGCGTTTCACCCCCGCCGAGGTCATGGAGTCGGCCATGGTGGCGGACCCGCTGCGCCTGCTGCACGTGTGCGCAACCTCCGACGGCGGGGCGGCCGTGGTGCTCGCGAGCCTCGACTACGCGCGCCGCCACAACCTGCGGGCGCCGCGGCTGGCCGCCATCTCCACCGTGACGCCGCGCTTCGCCAGCACCGAAGTGGAGATGCCGGACATCGCGACCGACTCGGCGGCGGTTGCCCCGGGGCACTCATTCCGCGCCTCCATCGCCGCGCACGCCTACGAGGAGGCAGGCATCGGACCCGAAGAGCTGTCGCTGGCCGAAGTCTACGATCTGGCGGCGTCGCTGGAACTGGACTGGTATGAGCACCTGGGGCTTTGTGAGGCTGGCGGTGCGGAGGCGCTCTTGCGCAGTGGCGCGACCGCCGTTGGCGGGCGCCTGCCGGTGAATCCGAGCGGCGGGCTCGCCTGCTTCGGCGAAGCCGTGCCGGCGCAGGCACTCGCGCAGGTGTGTGAGCTCGTCTGGCAGCTGCGCGGGCAGGCCGCCGAACGCCAGGTCGCGAACGCCCGCGTCGGCATCAGCGCCAACCAGGGCCTCTTCGGCCACGCCTCTGCCGTGATCGTGAAAGTCTAGGCCGTGAGCGCGGCGCGCAGGTCTGCGCCGAGATCCGCGAGCGCGCGCTGGGCCGCGGGCGTGACGTAGGGCATGCTCACGAACCCGTGAATCATGCCCAGGTAGCGGCGACCCGTGACCTCGACGCCGGCCGCGCGCAGGCGATCCGCGTACGCCTCGCCCTCATCGCGCAGCGGATCAAACTCCGCCGTGATCACCGTCGCCGGCGGCAGCCCTGCGACACTCGCGCGCAGCGGCGCCGCGAGCGGGTTGGTCTGGTCCGCCGCCGATTGAAGATAGTGTCCCCAGAACCAGAGCATGCCGCTGCGGGTCAGCATGTAGCCGGTGCCGAGCGATTTGGCGCTGTCGCTGCCGCACTGCGGATCCACACACGGATAGATAAGTCCCTGGTAGCGCAGCGTCGGGCCCTTCCGGTCGCGCGAGAGCAGTGCGGTTGCCGCCGCGAGGTTGCCGCCGGCGCTGTCGCCGGCCACGGCGACCCGGCCCGGGTCTATGCCGAGCTCCTCGGCTCGGGCAACGAGCGCCTCGAGCGCGGCGTAACAGTCCTCGAGCGCTCCCGGGAACGGGGTCTCGGGCGCCAGGCGATACTCGACCGAGGCGACCGCGCAGCCGGAATAGTTCGCCAGCAGTTTGCAAAGGTCGTCGTACATGCCGACGTTGCAGATGACAAAGCCACCGCCGTGGAAGAACACGATGAGCGGCAGCTTGCGTGCGGCCGAGGGGGTGTAGAGACGCACCAGCCGGTCACCCTGTGCGCCGGCAACCTGCAGGTCGCGCACGGCGTGAATGGGCGGCGCCAGCACCGGCGCCGGGAACTGCTGGAGCAGATCGCGGATTCCCGCGGGCGTGAAGCTTTCCAGCGGCGGCATCTGCCCCATGGGCGAGTCCAGATAGGCACGAATCTTTGGATCCAGTTCCACGGGGAGCTCCGCTTTATTCGTATCAGGCGCGCGCCCGGGCGCGCGCCATGTTGATCGCGAGATCCTCAATCATATCTTCCTGGCCGCCGACGGTCTTCAGGCGGCCAAGCTCCACCAGGATGTCGGCGGACGGCACGCCGTACTTGGCGCCCGCCCGCTTGGCAAACAGCAGGAAGGAAGAGTAGACCCCGGCGTAGCCGAGGATGAGGGCGTCGCGGTCGATGCGGATCGGGTGATCCATCATCGGCACCACCAGGTCTTCGGCGACGTCCATGAGCTTGAATACATCGACACCGGTCTGAATCCCCATGCGGTGCGCGACCGCATTGAACACCTCGAGCGGCGTGTTGCCCGCGCCGGCACCCAGTCCCGCCGCCGAGCCGTCAATGCGCCTGGCGCCCGCCTCGATGGCGGCCAGCGAGTTCGCGATGCCCATCGCCATGTTGTGGTGCCCGTGGAAGCCGATCTCGGTGTCGGGCCTGAGGCTGCTGCGCAAGGCACTGACGCGCGCCGTCACGTCCTCCGGGAGCATGTAGCCGGCCGAGTCGGTGCAGTAGATGCAGTTGGCGCCGTAGCTCTCCATGAGCTTACCCTGACGCGCCAGTTCCTCGGGCGTGACCATGTGCGCCATCATGAGAAAGCCTACGGTGTCGAGGCCGAGCTGGCGCGAGCCGGCGATGTGCTGCTCGGAGACGTCCGCCTCGGTGCAGTGGGTTGCGACCCGCACGGTCGCCACGCCGCACTCGTAGGCAAGCTTCAGGTGCTCGACGGTGCCGATCCCCGGCAACAGCAGGGCGGACACCCTGGCGCGCTTGAGCTTCGGGATCACCGCGCGCAGGTATTCCTCGTCACTGTGCGCCGGAAAGCCGTAGTTGACCGAGGCGCCGCCCAGGCCATCCCCGTGCGTCACCTCGATGAGCGGCACGCCGGCCGCGTCCAGGGCGCTGGCGACGGCCACCATCTGCGCCAGGCTGATCTGGTGCTGCTTCGGATGCATGCCATCGCGCAGGCACATGTCGTGCAGCGTGATCTTAGTGCCGGTGAGGTTCATGAGGCCCTCGTTGCGGGGGTAAAGGCACCGGCGCCCATCTCTTCGGCGATCAACTCGGCGGTGCGCAGCGCCGCCGCGGTCATGATGTCGAGGTTGCCGGCGTACTTGGGCAGATAGTCCCCTAAGCCTGCGACCTCAAGATAGGTCGAGACCCGCTTGCCATCGAACACCGGGCCGTTCTTGAGGGTGTAGCCGGGGACGTACTTCTGCACCTCGGCGATCATCGCCTCGATCGAGGCGCGGATGCGTGCCTCGTCCGGGGCCTCCTCGGTAATGCAGTGCACCGTGTCGCGCATGATGAGCGGCGGCTCGGCGGGATTGAGGATGATGATGGCCTTGCCGCGCCGGGCGCCGCCAACCTTCTCGATGCCGCTCGCGGTGGTACGTGTGAATTCATCGATGTTCTTGCGGGTGCCGGGGCCGGCGGAGCGCGAGGCCACCGTGGCGACGATCTCCGCATAGCTGACCGGCTGCACCCGCGCCACGGCCGCCACGATCGGGATGGTCGCCTGTCCGCCGCAGCTGACCATGTTGACGTTCATCGCGCCCTTACCCACGTGCGCCGCGAGGTTCACCGGCGGCACGCAGTACGGGCCGATCGCCGCCGGCGTGAGATCGATCACCACCACCCCACGGGCGGCAAGCTTGCGTGCATTCTCGGGGTGCACATAGGCGCTGGTGGCATCAAAGGCGATGCGGATGCCGTCGCGTTCCAGGTGCGGCAGCAGGCCATCCACTCCCTCCGCGGTGGTCGACAGCCCCTGCTCGCGCGCACGGGCGAGCCCATCGGAGGCGGCATCGATGCCGACCATCCATACCGGCCTCAGCCATCGGCTGCGCAGCGCCTTGTACATGAGGTCGGTGCCGATGTTGCCCGAACCGATGAGTGCCGCTTTGATCTTTTCCATGAGCCTGTATGCCCGCGCGCCGCGTTAGATGAAGAACTCCTGCACGTTCTCCCCGACGTACAACGCCCCGAGCGCGGTGCCGATGATGGCAGGATCGTTGGCCACGTGTGCGCGGGCTGCGTTGATGTCCAGCCAGTAGCGCACGACCGGGCTATCCATGTAGATCGCCCGGCCACCCAGGAGTGGCATCAGTTCATCACACAGGGCCGCGCAGCGGCGTACCACCTGGGAGGATTCGAAGCGATAGCGGAGGCGGTCGGGCATGGGGATTTCCTGGCCGGCGCGGACCATCGCCATCATGTCCTCGAAGCTGCGCATCAGCACTGCCTTCATCTCGAGGATGGCCGACTGGGTGCGGGCCGCAGCGTTGAGCGCGAACGGGTCAAGCTTGGTGGACTTACCGGTGACGGTGGAGACGCGCTTGGCGGCGATGCCGACGAAGGCGTTGAGCGCGCCCTGCAGCGAGCCGATGGCGGCGCTCGACACGGCGCGCACGAACACCTGTGCCCAGGGCAGGCGAAAGAGCGGGGCGGTATTCACAGCGTGCCCGGGGTTCTTGCACAGGAAGCCGTCGATCGCGCGGTGCGTGCGGTGTTCGGGCACGAAGGCGCGATCGACGATGATGCCGTGGCTGCCGGTCGCCTGCAGGCCGAACACCGTCCAGTCGTGCACGATCTGATAGTCGCTGCGCGGCAGCAGGAAAGTGCGCATCTCCGGCGGACCGCCCGGCTCCAAGGGCGGGATGAGGGCGCCGAGGAACGTCCAGGCGCAGTGATCGCAGCCGCTGGAGAAGCCCCAGCGCCCCGAGAGCCTGAATCCCCCGTCCACCCGCTCAACCTTGCCGACGGGCTGGTAAGAGGAGGAGATGATCGTGGAGTCATCCTCGCCCCACACGTCCTGCTGCGCCTTGGCGTCGAACAGTCCGAGCTGGAAGGGGTGCACCGCGATGACCCCGTACACCCACGCGGTCGACATGCACCCTTCCGCGAGTGTCATCTGAATGTCGTAGAACACCTGCGGATCATGCTCGTAGCCGCCGTAGCGCCGCGGCTGCAGCACGCGGAAGAACCCCGCATCCTGCAGGTCCCGGATGGTCTCTGGCGGCAGGCAGCGGGCGGCGATCGCGGCCTCCGAGCGCGCCTTGAGGGTGGGAATCAGCGCCCGGGCGCGCTCGACCAGGGTTTGGCGGGACGGGATCGCAGCCGCGACCGCGGCAGGGGTGGCCATGGGGACCTCCGGCACTCTCGAAGGACTAGGATCAGAACGGATTCCGGACGAAAATGAAATATACGCGTCCCCCGCGAGGGGTTCAATCATATTCGTACTTTTTAGGCTATGTGACTACGCATCCTGTGGCGTAAGATGCCGTATAGTTAAAGATTGCGGCGGATTGCGGCACGCCAGCTGCGTATTTCGCCTCCGGCTCAAAAGGAGCGCCCATGTCCCAGGCCCGCCCCCCGACCCCGCCCTTCGGCCGCACCGTGAAACTGCAGCAGGGTTACGAGATGCACTATCTCGAACACGGCAGCGGGCCACCCGTGGTATTCGTGCACGGCAGCGGTCCGGGCGTGAATGCCCACAGCAACTTCTTTCCCAACTACAAGGTGCTCGCGGCCGCCGGCTACCGTGCGCTGCTGCCGGACATGCTCGGCTTCGGCTGGTCCTCCAAGCCCACGGGGATCGACTACACGCTCGAGCTGTTCGTCGCCACGCTGCGCGAGTTTCTTGATCAGCTGGAGATTCAGCGCTGCGTGCTGGTCGGCAACTCCCTCGGGGGGGCGATCTCGATGAAGCTCGCGATCGACAGCCCCGAGCGCGTCGAGAAGCTCATCGTCATGGGCCCCGGGGGCATTGAGTCGCGCGAGACCTACTTCAAGATGCCGGGCATCCAGAGAATGGTGTCGCAGTTCGTCGGCAGCGGGTTCGACCGCGCAGGGTTGAAGGAGCTGCTCGCGCTGCTGGCCTACGATGCGAAGATCGTTACCGATGCCTTGGTGGAGGAGCGCTTCAATGTGCTGCAGACGCAGCCCAAGGAAGTGCTGTCGCGCATGGTGATTCCGGACCTCACGCCGCAGCTGGGCAAGCTGCGGGGTCCGCTGCTCGGTTTCTGGGGCGTCGAGGATCAGTTCTGCCCGGCGAGCGGCTATGAGAAGATCCTGCGTGCGGTGCCCGATAGCCGCTTCATCATGTACTCGCGCTGCGGGCACTGGGCGATGATCGAACGCGCGGAAGACTTCAATCGCAATGTCCTCGAATTTCTCAGAACCTGAGTCGCGCAGCGCGCTGCACGAGCAGCTGGCCGCGCAGCTGTACGAGGCGCTGGTGCAGCGGCGCACGGTGCGGCCGCTGCGCGAGCGTCATCCGGAGCTCACGCTCAATGACGCCTACGCGATCTCGCTCGGCATCCTGGCACGGCGCGAGCGTGCCGGTGAGCGGGTCATCGGCAAGAAGATCGGCGTGACCAGCGCCGCGGTGCAGAACATGCTCGGCGTGCACCAGCCGGACTTTGGATTCCTGACCGACCGCATGCGGGTCGCAAACGGGGCCACGGTCAACATCCGCGAGCGCCTCATCCAGCCGCGCGCCGAAGCGGAGATCGCGTTCATCATGCGCCATGCCCTGCACGGCCCGGGCGTTACTCCGCAGCAGGTGCTGGAGGCTACCGGGAGCATCGCGCCGTGCTTCGAGGTGGTCGACTCGCGTATCGCCGACTGGAATATCCGCATCATCGACACCGTGGCTGATAACGCCTCCTGCGGGGTGTTCGTGCTCGGGGAGGAGCGCGCCGACCCGCGTCCGCTGGATCTGGCGGCGCTGCGGGTGCAGGTGTGGAAGAACGGGCAGCCGCTCTCGGAGGGACTCGGCTCGGCCGTCCAGGGCTCGCCGCTGGCTGCCGTGGCCTGGCTCGCCAATACCCTCGGCAGTTACGGCGTTGCGCTCAAGGAGGGCGATGTGATCCTCTCCGGGTCGCTCGTGCCGCTGGAACCTGCGGTCGCGGGGGATGAGTTCCGCCTCGAGCTCGGGGGCGTCGGTTCAGCCCGCGTCGCCTTTGCGTAGCGCGAACTTCTGCACCTTGCCGGCGGCGTTCACGGGCAGCTGCGACACGATCTCCACCGCGCGCGGCACCTTGTAGTTCGCCATGTTATCGCGCGACCAGGCCAGCAACGCCGCGGTGCTGACCTGCGCCCCCGGGCGCAGCACCACGTAGGCCTTGCCGACCTCGCCGAGGCGCGCGTCCGGCACGCCCACCACCGCAACCTGCGCGATCGCCGGATGTTCGGACAGGAGTCGTTCGATTTCCGCCGGGTAGCAGTTGAAGCCACCGACGATGTACACATCTTTCATCCGGTCGGTGATGCGCAGGTAACCGCGTTCATCGAGGACGCCCACGTCGCCGGTGTGCAGCCAGCCGTCCGCATCGATGGCTTGCGCGGTCGCCTGCGGATCCTCGAAGTAGCCGCGCATGACGTTGTAGCCGCGCACCAGCACCTCCCCGGGCGTGCCGCGCGGCACGTCGTGGCAGTCGGCATCGACGCAGCGCAGTTCGACACCGGGAATCGCCACCCCGCAGCGCGTGGCCACGGTCTCATCGTCGGCATCATGCGGGCAGACCGTCACCACGCCGGTGGATTCGGTGAGTCCGTAGGCGGTGAGTACGCTGCGGAACTTCAGTTCCGTGCGCATGCGGGTGATGAGCACCGGCGGCACGCTGGCCGCGCCCGTGACCGCCAGCCGCAGCGAGCTGAGGTCACGGCGCGGCAGGCTCTCGTGGGCGAGCAGGCCCTGGTAGAGCGTCGGTGGACCCGGCAGCACGCTGATGCGATCGCGCTCGATATGATCGAGGACGCGGCCGGGATCGAAGACGGCGAGGGGGTAGAGCGTGGCGCCCTGCAACAGGCAGGCGAGCCAGCCGGCCTTGTAACCGAAGCTGTGGAAGAAGGGGTTCACCGCCAGGTAGCGGTCGCCGCGCGTGAGCCCCACGACCTCGCTCCAGGTGCGAAACACCCGTACGTTCTGTTGATGGCTGCTCAGCACCCCCTTGGGCTCCCCGGTGGTGCCGGAGGTGAACAGGATGTCGGCGATGTCCTGGGGTGCCACCCGCTCGTGCACCGCCCGGACGTCCGCCTGCGCCAGCATCGCGCCGCCGGCCAGGAATTGCGTCCACGCCTGGGTGGGCACCGCGCCCGCCGCGCCGGCGTAGTCGCCCAGAATCACCATGCGCTCCAGCTGTGGCAGCGCTTCGGCGGCAACCAGGCCCGGGTAGTCGGTGCCGAGAAATTCACCGACGCTCACCAGCAGGCGCGCGCGGCTGCGGCGCAGGATGAAGCCGGCCTCCTTGCCCTTCAGGCGCGTGTTGAGCGGTACGAGCACGGCGCCCACGCCCAGGGCCCCCAGCGCGCAGACCACCCACTCGGTGCGATTGGGAGCCCAGAGCGCGACCCGGTCGCCCGGGGTGATTCCCGCACTGATGAAGGCGGCGCTGGCAGCGAGCGCCTGGCACTCCAGCTCGCGGAAACTCAGCTGCTGCGCACCCTCGATGATCGCCGGCGCATCGCCGAACACTTGTGCGGCGCGAGCCAACACACGGGGCAGCGTCGCAGGGCGGTCGGCGTGCATACTTTGAAAATAGCAAACCACACCGTACGATGCGACCCATGCTCAAGCCCACGGCGGAAATCCGTTTGCCAGGGGCCGTGGTCCTGGTGACGGGCGGCGCGCGCGGTATCGGCGCCGGCATCGCGCGCGCCTTCCTGCAGGCCGGGGCGGAGGTGGTGGTGTGCGGTCGCACGACGCCGAGCGTGCTGCCAGAGGCCCATGGTCGCAGCGCCTCCTTCAGCACCTGCGATGTACGCGACGCCGAGGCGCTCGCCCGCCTGTACGCGGAAATCACCGCGCGGCACGGGCGTCTTGACGTGCTGGTGAACAACGCCGGCGGCGGACCACCCGGCGAACTCGCCAGCGCACCGCCGCGACTCATCGAGCGCATCATCGAACTGAACCTGACGGCCCCGCTGCTGTGTGCCCAGGGCGCGAACCGCCTGATGCAGGGGCACGCGCCGGGCGGATGCAT
>Ga0157378_10000853_pt1 | contig 28272 bp, 29 predicted proteins | sample M65metaG_FD_115309 | JGI IMG/M metagenome (GOLD analysis project Ga0157378, IMG submission 115309) | Miscanthus rhizosphere microbial communities from Kellogg Biological Station, Michigan, USA - M6-5 metaG | ecosystem: Host-associated > Plants > Roots > Rhizosphere > Soil | place: USA: Michigan... | reverse complement strand
CGAGTCGGCCGCCGACGGGCGGCTCGAGGCGCTGCTGGAGGAGGCCGCCGGTGCCGCGGGCTGAGCTGCCTGACCGCGCCCGCTGCGTCATCGTCGGCGGCGGCGTCGGTGGCGCCTCGCTCGCCTACCACCTGGCGAAGCTGGGCTGGGAGGACGTCGTCCTGCTCGAGCGCTCGCAGCTGACCTCGGGCTCGACCTTCCACTCGGCGGGGCTGGTCGGGCAGCTGCGCGGCTCGGCCTCGCTGACGAAGATGATGATGCACTCGGTTGAGCTCTACCGGCGACTCGGAGAGGAGTCCGAGTTCGACCCCGGCTGGGTCGAGTGCGGCGGCATCCGCCTCGCCTCCAGCGAGGAGCGGATGGAGGAGCTGCGCCGCCAGGCGGGCTGGGCGAAGACCTTCGGCCTGCCGCTGGAGCTGATCTCGGCCGAGGAGGCGAAGGAGATGTTCCCGCTGATGTCGACCGAGGGGGTGCTCGGCGCCGCCTGGCTGCCGACCGACGGCTATATCGATCCGGCGCAGCTGACCTACGCACTCGCCGACGGCGCCCGCCAGGGCGGCTGCCGCATCTTCACCAACACCCGGGTGACCGCGATCGACGTCAGCGGCGGCCGCGTCTGGGGCGTGCAGACCGACCGGGGGTACGTCGAGGCCGAAGTCGTCGTCGACGCCGGCGGCATGTTCGCAGCCGAGATCGGGCGTATGGCCGGCGTCCGCGTCCCGGTGATCCCGATGTCCCACCAGTACCTCGTCACCCAGCCGCTGGAGGCCGTCCGAGAGGGGCGCCAGTCCGCCCAGGTGCGGTCGAGCTTTGGCATCCATAAGAGGCCTGACCTCAACCACACCCGCGGGCATCTGCCCACTCTGCGGGATCCCGACCTGCTCGTCTACTACCGCGAGGACGGGGACGGGCTGGTGATGGGCGGCTACGAGCGGCGCAGCGAGCCGGCGTTCCTGACGCAGGGGACGGGACGGGTGGAGGCGATCCCGGCCGACTTCAACGGGCGGCTGCTGGAAGAGGACTGGGAGCGGTTCGAGGAGATCACCGAGAACTCGAAGCGGCGGGTGCCGGCGATGGAGGAGATCACGGTGACGAAGCTGATCAACGGGCCGGAGGCGTTCACCCCCGACAACGAGTTCTGCCTCGGCAAAACCGAGGTCGCCGGCTTCTTCGTCTGCGCCGGCTTCTGCGCCCACGGCCTCGCCGGCGCGGGCGGGATCGGCAAAGTGATGTCCGAGTGGATCGTCGACGGCGAACCGAGCCTCGACCTCTGGCACATGGACGTCCGCCGCTTCGGCGCCCAATACCGCTCACCCGCCTACACCCACGCGCGGATCCAGGAGACCTACGAGACCTACTACGACATCCGTTACCCCAACCACGAGCGACAGGCGGGGCGGCCGCTGCGGATGTCACCGGCGAACCCCTGGCACCGCGAGCACGGCGCCGCTTTCGGCGAGAAATCCGGCTGGGAGCGGGTCAACTGGTACGACTCGAATGCCGCCGCCGGGGACGAGGGGCTGCGGCCGCTGGGCTGGGCCGGGCAGCACTGGTCGCCGGCGATCGGGGCCGAGCATCGGGCCGCCCGCGAGGCGGTCGCGCTCTTCGACGAGAGCTCCTTCGCGAAGCTGGAGATCGAGGGCGAGGGGGCGGAGACCTTCATGGAAATCCTCTGCGACAACCGCGTCGCCCGCGGGGTCGGGCAGATCACCTACACGCAGATGCTGAACGGGCGCGGCGGGATCGAGTGCGACTTCACCGTCGCGCGCCTGGCCGAGGACCGCTTCTCCGTCGTCACCGGCACCGCCTTCGGCAACCACGACCGCGAGTGGATGCGCCGCCACCTCCCCGACGCGGACGAGGTGCGGATCCGCGACGTCACCTCGCAGTGGGCCTGCTTCGGCCTCTGGGGGCCGCGGGCGCGGGAGGCACTGCAGCCGCTGACGCCGCAGGACCTCGGCAACGAGGCCTTCCCTTACATGTCGCTGCGGGAGACGACGGTCGGCAACGTGCCGGTGCGGATGCTGCGGGTCACGTACGTCGGGGAGCTCGGCTGGGAGATCTACTGCCCGGCCGAGTACGGGCTCAGGCTGTGGCGACAGCTGTGGGAGGCGGGGCAGCCGCACGGGATGCTCGCCGGCGGCTACCGGGCGATCGACAGCCTGCGGCTCGAGAAGGGCTACCGCGTCTGGGGCGCCGACATCACCCCGGACGAGACCCCCTACGAGGGCGGCGTTGGCTTCTGCGTCAAGCTCGACAAGCCGACCGGCTTCGTCGGCGAAGGGGCGTTGCTGGAGGCGAAGGAGCGGGGGCCGCGCAAGCGCCTGTGCTGCCTCACCCTCGCCGACCCCCGCTCGATCGCGCTCGGCAACGAGCCGGTGCGGGTCGGCGGCGAGGTCGTCGGGCGGGTGACCAGCGGCGGCTACGGCTACACCATCGAGCGCTCGATCGCCTACGCCTACCTGCCGCCGGATCGAGCCGAGCCGGGGACCATGGTCGAGGTCGAGATCTTCGGCAGCTGGATCGAGGGCGAGGTCGCGACTGAGCCGCTTTTCGACCCGCAGGGCAAGCGCGTCCGCGCCAAAGCTGTCGCTACTGGACTGTTTCGAACTTGATCGGTCCCGGTGCCTCGCCGTCCATCCCGCGGACGCGAAATTCCACTTCCTCGTAGCGGCCTTCGTCCCAGTCGCCCCGCCACTCGACCGGCTGCTCCTGCGGGGACTCACCGGTGAGAGTGAAAACGAGGTCCAACGTCAGCATCCTGTCGTTGATCCCGCCAGGGCCCTCATGGGGCTCCAGCCCCACTGCCACCCCACCTCCGCTCACCACGACGTCGCCGTAGACGCGGATGGACTTACCCATGTCGTCGCGAACGGCATGAAACTCCCCGAGCTCGACTTCGAATCCTTGATCGTTCATCGTCACCTCCCGTAACCGTCTGTGTTCCCTGCGGCGAGCGTAGCTGCGGGCTTGCGAACTCGCATGTTTTAGACCGCGACGGGCACCGGCAGCAGACCGGCGAGGATCAGCTCGGTCCCCTCGGTGTGCTCGCGCATCAGCTTCGCCGCCTTGGCGCCGTCACCCTTGCGCAGCGCCTTCAGCAGCTTCGCGTGCTGCTCGTTGGAGATCGCGAGGACCTCGGGCGGGTGGGCGATCAGCGCGATCAGGTCGCTCATCTGCGCCTGCACGTCGGTCATCGCGCTCAGCAGCCGCGGCGAGTGCGCGGCCTCGGCGATCCCGATGTGGAAGCGGATGTCGATCCGCCGGTACTCGCCGAAGTCCTCGAGCTCACCGGCCATCCTCTCGACCAGCCCTGCCAGCCGCTCGAACTGCGCCTTCTCCCCCCGCTCGGCCGCCAGCACCGCGGCGCCCGACTCGATCGCCACCCGGTAGTCGAGCACCGCCCAGGCGCCCTGGCCCAGCGGCTCCCCCGCGCTTTCGGCCAGCGGCGGCCGCTCGGCGACGAAGGTCCCGCCGGTCCGTCCCCGCTGGGAGACCAGGTGCCCGCTTTGGACCAGCGCCGTCAGCGCCTGCCGCAGGGTCGAGCGGGAGATCCGCAGCCGCTGCGCCAGCTCTCGCTCCGGCGGCAGCTTGTCCCCAGGCGCCAGCAGTCCCAACCGGATCGCGCTCCCCAGCCGCTCGACCGTCTCCTCAAACGTGCTCGCCGGCCGGACCGGCATGAACACAGCCTCGACCGCCGCGTCCCTCTCCATGGGACAACCGTAGCGCCGGCTAGGAATCCATGTAGCGGTTGAACGCCTCGCGCGCGAGTTCGCTGAGCGACTTGCCTTCCTTGTCAGCCCGAGCCCAAGCAGCTTTGTGCAGCTCCGGCGGAACCCGAAAGCTGACACGGGGCGAGAGTCCGTTGGGGCCTAGAGAGGGGCGGCCTACGTAGCGTCGCTCCAGCTTGGACGGATCCGGTGGATTCTTCTCGATTTCCTCCGCCCACTGTTCGGCGATCTCCTCGGTGAGCACCATGCCGGACCGCGTGACGAACTCGTCCTCTTCCCTCCTGACCTCCTTGCGCGGCTTCTCTACTTTGCCCATGCGCGCGCCTCCTCATAGAGAGCACCAAATTTCTCCCGCATCTCCATCGCGTGGATCACCCTGAAGTCCTCTTCCCACGATTCAGCCGCGACCACCTCAAGCGCGACTTCCTCCAAGTCGTCGCCGAGGAAATAGACCCTGCGGTCGAGGTCATCGGTGGCCGGATTCCAGAACCGATCGACAAGCTGAAGCCCACAATGATCAACGACGTATCGCGACCGCTCTCGCGAGATTCGGTGTTTCGTCGCTGATCTCGCGAAGGTAATTCTGGGGTCTTCTGGCCAAGCATTATGTCGGACAGAATAGCGGAGGCTTGGATCCAGCTCCTTCCGCAGCACTCGCATCAACAGCCAGGGCGGGTTGACCTCTTCGTAGCGGGTCTTCGGGACGAAGACGAAGGCGCGGCCGTCTTCGGCGAGGTGGAGGTAGTCGCGGGTCCAGCAGTGCTTGTAGACCTGGATGCGGGTGCCGTCGGCGAGCAGGACGCCGCCCATCCACATGAAGTCGGCGACGTGGTCGGGGGCGAGGTTCAGCAGCGGCTCCCATTCGGGTGCGTGGACCTCGAGCATCCGGCCTCTGATGGCTCTGCGGGCGGGCACGGAGGCAACCTCCCGAGCAAGCTGTGACCGAACAAGACGAGGGAGTGCCGCCTGTGGAAATTCTCCGTTGCGGATCCGTGACTTTGACTAGAACGACCGGCTAAGGATTCTTGACCGGTAGTAGGCTGGTCCGATGCCGACCTTCGCCGTCCGCTTCAAGGGATTGATGACGGGGCAGGAGCGCGAGCGCCTCGGCGCGGCCGGGATCAAGCTCGAGGGCAGCCGCTCCTCGATGATCGCCGGCGATCCCGAGACCGGAACCGTCCGCACCGGGCGCCCCATCTACACCGTCGCCGTAGAGGCCGGCTCCGAGAACGAGGCGCTGGCCAGGGTCCGCGAGGCGATCGAACCCGACACCTCCAACTTCTCCGGCTGGGAAGCCGGCCCGCTGTAGCCGCTCGACACGTCCAAGCCCTCCGCTCTTTTACGTACCCGAGTGCCGGCGCGCACCGCTTAACTTGGGCTAACTGTTTGGATCGGACAGTTTGGCGGCACTTGGTGATTTACCTAGTATGTCCGCCATCGGCACGGGGTCATCGAGAGGGAGCTCGCGGTGGGGCGCGGGACCAGCGGTCACAGTTGGCCGAGCGTCTGCGGGCGCGGGCGCCGGAGATCCAACAGGCGATTCTCGATCGCCTCGACGGGCTGGAGGGTGGCGCTCCGGTCCGCGAGCCGGATTACCTGCACGGTCTCAATGAGGCCGTCCGCAAAGGAGTGGAGTACGGAATCGAAGTGGTCGCCGTCGGGGCCGAGCGCGCCGAACCAGCACCGCTGGCGCTGCCGGCCCAGGTCCGCCTGGCGGCCCGCCACCGGATCTCCCTCGCCCTCGTCATCCGCGAACTCCGCCGAGATACGACAGCGGGTTTCGACAAGGTCGACAAGCAGCTCGAAACACTCGATGAGAAATACGACCGTAAGTTCGACCGGCTGACTTTTCATTTACTGACTGGCTCAATAGCGATGATCACCGCTCTGCTTGGCGTCATCGCCACTCTGGTCGTCACCCTCATTCACGTCCTCTAACCGCGACCGCACAGCAGCCGCGCGCCTTTCGTTCCTGACTTTTTGCTTTCTGCGCGCCACGCGTGCGCCGAACCTTCCTAGGCTCGGTTCCAAGATTTCGAACCGAGCAGTATGTAGACGAAAGATTGCGCTCGGATTATGGCTGTGACGACTCCTAAGGAAACGAGGACCGACTCAATGGAGGCCGGCTTTAAACGGGCAGACGAGCGGATGGATGCCGGCTTCGCCCGGGCCGACGAGGAGATGAAGAAAACCTATTTTCTAAGGGGGGGACCAACCCGTACATTTGAAGCGGCTGGTGAAAGCTAAGCCGGCCGGCTAGCTACTTTCCGCTTTGCTCAAACGTGTGCTGGTACTGCGTGGGAGGGGAGCTTCCGTAGATCGGATTGAAGGGCGCCTGCTGCTTGCAGGGTGGGGCGGCGATTTCAGAAGTGCTCGTCTTTTCAGAGAAGGCATATCTCTGGATTCGTTCGAAGAGAAGCTTGGCATTGTCGGCCTGGCTCCTGGTGACCTCACCGGTTTCACTGCGGCTCTCAGCGGCCCGTTCCTGGAAATCTTTGTTTTCCCAGTCGTCCGGGTCAATCGTGGCAACGATGCCCGTGGTGCACTGTCGCGTATCAAAACTGGGAAGACCAGATACGAGATCTTCCGCCCACTTTGGCGGACTGTATGCGCTGTTTCTGTTGATGGTCAAGCGTTTGGGGTAGCTAGAAATGGTTTCGGGGTTCATTCCCCCGATGACCCGTAGGTAGCGCGGCGCTTCCCCGGTCTGTTCACCGGTCGGGTCGACCAATTCACCATTGAACGTCGCTGCGATATTCCCGAAGAACGAGGCCAGATCGACTCTGTACAGCTTCAGGCCCACAAGAATGGGGTTGAGGTTGCGGATGAATGGATCGACGGCGCGCAGCAGCGGCGGGAATTCGTCGCGGAAGATCGTGCGCAGCGCCGAGAACCCAGACGGAGCACGCTTGATCACCGGGCCGAGCCCTTCGAAGAAGGCCTTGGATTCCGGGGCCAGCTTCGAGAGGGCGATCAGCGTCGGGGAAAGTTCTTCGGCCGCCGGCACCAACTGGCGCATCAGGGGATCGGCGTTGAGCGAGAAGTCTTTGAGGCGGGCAAACGTCGTTCTCGACTCGTCGAGGAAGGTGGGGAAGGCGCGGAAGAGGGCTTCGATGTCCCGGTCCCGCCGAGCGGCCGTCTGGAAGACGGCGTCGGAGCTCTGGATCAGGTCGGCAAGCTGGCCTTCGCGGCCGCGTAGCGCCTGGAAGGTGGTGGCGCCGTTGCGGAATAGCTGCCCCACCGCCAGGCGCTGGCTGTCGAGGACGCGGAAGAGCTTGTCGAATTCGCTGAAGGTCGGCTCGAGACTCCCCAGGGCGTAGGACAGGCTCTGGCCCTGGCCGTTAATCGCGACTGCCGCTTCCTGCATCCATTCCTGGAAGGCGGCGCGGGTCTGGGCGTTGAAGGTGCGGAAGATCTCGTCAAGCTGAACCGATTCCGCGACGTTCGCCTCCGGCAGCGTGCCGCCGTCTTCGAGCTCTTCACCTTCGCGGGAGCCCGGCGTGAGTTCGATGTAGGTCTCGCCGAGGAGGGTCTTGGTGCGGAGGATCGCGCGGGTCGACTCGGGCAGCGGTGCGTAGCGGTCGTCGATCGCGGCGGTCGCCAAGGCCTGCTTGCCGTTCGGCGCCAGCTCGATCTTCTGGACTTTGCCGACGTTGACGCCGGAAATGCGGACGTCCGACTGTTCGGCCAGCTGCGTCGCCTCGTTGAAGGGGACCTTAATCTCGTAGGTCTTGGCGCGGAATGGAGTGGGGCCGCCGAAGGTGACCCAGAGGAAGAGCAGGATCCCGAAGCAGGACAGGGCGAAGCCAGTGATGATCAAGAGTTGAGTGGTGCTAGGGGCGCGCTTACTCATTTGTCTTCACTGGCTTTGACGTACTGGCATTTGTTTTCAGGTTCTTCGGTCTTGAATGAGACGGGTATTTCTTGTTTCCGGGGAAGCCCGATGACTTCAAGCAGGGTCTGGATGAAGAACTTCTGTTCAGCGCTCTGTGCGGCAACAAATCCGTACCCAAGATCAGCACCGGTGCAGGAGATCCCAGCGAGGCTGCGCAAAATCGGCCCTCCCGCGTCTTCAAGATTGAACGACGCGTTGAAGTCATGGTTGAGCCACGGCAGGTAGAAGAGGTAGCTCTGGCGCGACCCTTTCGGCTTGTAGCTGAGCTCGTTGAGGAAGGAGTTGAAGCCGCCGAGCGAGTTACCGAAGCTCCTGACCGTCTTTTCGAATGGCTGCGCCGCTTCGGCGCTGTGCTTGAGCACGGGGCGGATTTCGCGACTAAACGGTCGGATCTGGTCGCGGATCGGGGGAGTCGTTTCGTTGAAGAGGCGCTCCGTGGCCCTGAAAGCCGGCGTCAGCGCCTGCGCCTGCGGGATCAGCTTGATCAAGGTTGGGTAGGCTGCCTGGGAGAAGCGGTTGGAGCTGGCGAGCCCGGCCCGGGCAGCCGTGAGCGAGGAGGGGAACTCTTCGAATGCCGCCTGGACCGACTGCTGCTGGTTGGCGAAGTTGCCGAGGGCGTCCTTGGAGGAGGTGACGAAGCGTTCGAGGGCGGAGTCGTGGCGGGCCAGCTCGTCGGTCAGCTGGCCGAAGTTGTGGATGACGTGGGAGAGAGCGACGTGGCGGGCGGCGACTGCCTTGTTCAGCTTCGCGGTGTAGTGAACGAAGGGCTGGAAGCGGCGGAGGGCGTTCCCGAGCTGCTTGCCGCGGCCGCCGATGCCCTGGGCGCCGCCGGCGACGAGGAGCTGGATGTATTGGCGGGTGTCAGCGTCGAGGGTGGCGAGGAAGGCGTCGAGGTTGGTGTTGGGTTCGGTCTGAGTCTGGGTGAAGTTGTCGCCGTCCTCGGCGTGACCCTTCGCCGTGCCGGGTTCGATCTCGACGATCATGTCGTTGAGGTTGGTTTTCGGGCGCAGGAGGAAGCTGGCGTCGGGATGGATCAGCTTCATGTACTTCGGCTCGATGTCCATGCCGACGACCGCATGGCCCTCTTCGAGGTCGACCGAGGTGACCTTGCCGATCTGGATGCCGGCGATGTCAACCGCTTGCCCCTGCCCCGGCGTCACCGCCTGCGCCGTCGAGAACTCGGCGCTGATGTGTTCGAATTCTTCGCCGACCAGCGGCAGCCACGAGGGCAACGAGGCCTTCTGCTGGGTGAAGATCCCGAGCATCATCACGATGCCGGCGATGGCGAGGACGACAATTGCGATCGTGTCCTTACGGTGGCCGCGCGCCTGCCTCCCGAGCCAGGCGCGGAAGTGACGCACGCGGCTCACTTTCGGTTCCGGAGCGCTCACGGGTTCACCCCCCCAACCGAGGGAGACGGTGGACCGGGCTGACCGAGCGAGCCGTTGATGTTAGGAACAGGGTTCGTGTAGCAGCGCACTTCGGGCTTGTGCGGGGGTCTCCCCCCAAGTTGTGGCTGCGTTCCTAGCGGGTCTTCAATCGTATGCGCGTAGTTAATTTTGTCGCTCAGGGTGTCGGCGTTGGCCTGCGGATTCGGTTCCCCTACCAGGACATTGCCGCCCCCGACCTGTGCGCGGGCATAGGGACCATTACCGTCAAAGTTCTGCGCCACCCCGGCAAAGTTGACGAGGTTGTAGAGGAACTCGCGGTAGTTAGGCCCATCGGTGCTGAAGCGGTCGTTGATGACCTGGTTGCCGGTCGGAACCATGACCTTCGAGGTGCAGAGGCTGAGCTGGTTGAGCTGGGGCAGGGTCGTCTTCTTGCTCGCCTGTGCGGCGGCGGCGAGGGCGGGGGTGGATTCGCGTAGGAGCTTGACGTCGCCGCCTGCCTCCTTGCCCGAGAGGAGCGGGCGGATCTGGGCGAGGAAGGGTTTCGAGGCGGCGATCAGGCCCGGGAGCTCGGCGACGGCGGGGCGGAACTCGATCGCGTAGGTGCGCAGCGGCGGCAGGGTGCGGTTGAGGCTGACGAGGGAGGCGTGGGTGATGCGGAGGGTCGGAGCGAGGAGGTGGATCGTGGCGGAGAGGTTGGTCGCCTGGTTGGCGAGGGCGCCGGTGAAGACGTCGAAGTTGACGATCAGACCCTGCAGATCTCGCTGCTGGTTGGCGAAGGCGCCGAAGGCGCGGCCGGCGCTGGAGACGAGGCGGGAGAGGTCCTTCTGCTGGGTGCCGAGGAGAGCGTTGGTGACCTGGGCGCTGTAGCGGCCGGCGTCGCCGCCGTACTTGAAGGCGCCGTTGAGGGCTTCGGCTCCAGACTTGCCTTTGACCTCGGGAAGCTGGGTCTGGTCTTCTTCGGCGGTCGGTTCGTGGGTGAGGGCGGTGCCGTAGCTCTCGAGCAGGCGGCTGAGGTCGGCCCGGACCGGAGACTGCAGGGCGGTGAGGATTTCGTCGAGCTGGACCGCGGTGGAGGTGCGGCTGACGGGGATCGTGCCGCCGCTGTCCATCTCCGGAGCACTGGGGCTGCCGGGGTCTAGTTCGATGAAGAAGTTGCCCTCGAGGAAGATGCGCGGGCGGATCGCGGCGAAAGCGTCGTCGTGGATCGGCCGGCCGGAGGAGTCGACGGTGAAGGTGACCTTCGTGTTGTCGCCGTCGCGCTCGGTCTTGACGACTTTGCCGACGTCGACGCCGGCGATCCGCACCGGCGAGTTGAGGGCGACGTTGGCGGAGTTGGAGAAGGTCGCGTTGACTTCGTAGCCGCGGCTGGTGAACGGCACGTGTTTGGTGAAGGCCAGGTACGGGCCGATCGTGAAGATGAGGATGAAGATGATGGCGATGGTGACGTTGCTGGGACGCCACTTGATGCGGCCGGTGCCGGCCGCTGCCGCGCGCCGATCGCGCTCAGGGAGGCGGCTCACTTTTCCACCTGCCCGCGGGTATCGGTTCCCCAGAGTTCGGGGGACCTTCCGATGACCGTTTTCCCAGTTGCATACTTCTCGTTGCCGGCTTCACATACTTCGTTTTGGCCGGGGGCGGCCGTCTGCGGGTACGGGTTGTAATGAAGGTGGTTTTCCCGGTCAGATGGATCATTCGCGGGTGCGCTGGCAAAGGTGCTCTCGCTGTTCGGTCCTTCAGGTGGGGCAAAGGAGATGAATTGCAACCAATTTCCATTGCTGTTTCCTTCTTTGCTGGCGCTTGCAAGCTCGTTGAAGGTGAGAGACCAGTAGTTGCAAACGGTCTGACTAGGAGTTATGTAGGAAAGCGACGGCTTGAGAAGGTTGTTAGCGTCGGTCAGCAGTTCGAGCCCGTTGAACACCCCCGGCGCTTCTTGGAAGTCCACAAGCGCTTCCGCCGTCGGCTGCAGCTGGTTGTTCAGCACAGGCGAGGCGTTCAGTACCGGGATCCCGGCGTGGAGGGATTCGGCGATCACCGGAGAGGTCTCGGCGAGGGCTTTGACGCCCGGACGCAGGGCGGTGAAGAAGCGGCCGGTATCGCGGAGGAAGGGGCGGATCGCTGGCAGGTCGGCGTTGACCTCGTCCAGGGTCGGCGGGCTTTTTTCGATCGTTTCCTGGATGTAGGGGCGGGAGACGCGGGCGAAGGCGGCGAAGGTGCGGTCGAGGGCGACGAACATCTGCGCCTGCGTCTCGGCGACCGGGGCGACGGTGGCCGAGAGGGCCTCTAGCGAGCGCCAGAAGCCGGCGAAGTTGGAGCTGGGTTCGACGATCTTGCGGAGGATCGGCTGGCCGTTGACGGCGGCGCGGCGGAGGACGCCGAAGGCTTCATTCAGCTGCGGGCCGCGGCCGGCGAGGGCGTTGCCGAAGCCGGCGAGGTTCTGGCGGATCGCGTCCCGGGTCTTTTCGTCGAACATGTCGAAGAACTGGTCGATGTCGACCGGTTCCGGCTTGGCGGCGGTGACGGGGATCGTTTCGCCGGCCTCGAAACCCTTTTCAGAGTCGCCCGGGGTTACCTGGAGGAACTTAAGGCCAAGAGCGGACTTGGGGCGGACGGTGAGGGTCGAATCGACCGGCAGCGGTTCGGCGCTCTTGTCGAGGCTGAGGGTGAGTTCGGCGGCGACGTTGCCGTTCTCGAGCTGGACCGGGACCACCTTCTTGACGATGCCGACGCGGACGCCGCCGATCCGGACCTCGTTGCCTTTGACGAGGGCGTCGGCGTTGGGAACGCGGGCCTTGAGGTTGTAGGTGGAGACGAAGGGGAGGCCGTTGTTGGCGTTGTAGGCGAGGAAGACAGCGACGATGACGACGAGGACCGTCACAGCGCCGACGAGGATCGGGCTGCTGGCGACGCCGCTGATTCCGCTTCGGTTCCTCATGGGCCCAAGAGGTAGTCGAGAAGGGGTTCGGTCCCTTCAGTTTTCGAAGCCTTTGCGACGCCGGCTTTGCCTTTGATCTCGGCCCCGGTGTCGTTGCCTTGTCCTACTCCGATCGCAGGACCTGAGCCTGCAACACTGCCGCCGTTAGCCTCTTCCGTCCTCTCCTCGAGAAGACGGAGCAGTTCACCGGGGTCGGTGGTAGCAGACTCGGATGCAAATCCGCCATTGAAGTTGGCGTTACATCCGGACGTTCCGACCGGTGCGATGACGTATTCGAGACAGTTCGAGAGGGTCACTCGAGTCCTGCCGAAGTGTCCGTACTGATCGAACCCGTTCAGGCTTGCGGTCGAGTTATAGATGAGTTCGGTTAGTCCGTCCCATCCCTTCGTCTTCTTGATGTTCACCAGCAGCTTCGCGAGGTCACCAGTCGGCTTCACACCAGACTTAGCCAGGTCGCGCGCCTTCTTGATAACCGGGTCCGCTTCGGCGAAGTACGGGCCCGATGCTTCGCCCGCGTTGCCGAGGCTCTTCAGCGAGACGGTCAGCGCTTCGGAGAATGGGGTCAGGGTCTTGGTCGCGTCGGTCAGCGAGGGCGCCGCGGTTCCGAGATCTTCGAAGACCGGCGTCCCGGCGTCGGAGAAGGTCTGCAGGCTCCGCATCGTCTTGCGGAACTCGACGAGGAAGGTGGGGAATTTCTGCAACGCCTCTTCCAGCTCCGGTCCCTTTTCGGCGCTCGCTTCGGCCGCCGCGCCGGAGTTGGAGAAGAAGCCAGCGACGGCGCGGCGCTCGCGCGCGAGCGGGCCGAGGATTTCGTCTGAGTCGCTGGCCAGCTGCGCCAGCTGCTTGCGCTGGGCGGAGAGGATGCCGAAGAGGCGGTCGACGTCGCGGAGGACGGGGTTGGCGCGCTTGACCAGGACCTCGATGTCTTCACCGCGCCCAGCGAGGCCGGCGCCGAGTTCGTTGAAGATCAGCCGGAAGCGCTGCGCGTAGGGCAGCGACTGGATGTCGTTGATCAGGTCCGGATCGACGCTGGTGCCGTTGTTGCCGAGCGGCAGCAGGTACTCGCCGGCGCCGGCTTCGCCGTCGGGGATCTTCTTCAGCGGCGGCGGCGGCTCGCTTCCTGGCGCCCGCGGCAGGGTCGTTCGGCAGTCGACGAACTTCTCGCCGATCAGCGACTGCGGCCGGATCAGGCAGGTAGCGTCCTGGCGAAAGTCCTGGAAGCCGGGATCGGTGATCTTCATCACGATCACCGCCTTGCCAGGCTTTTCGACCTTTTCCCCGCCCTTGTAGGCGACGACGTCGCCGGGCATCGTCACGTTGACCGATTCGATTTCGCCGACGTTGGCGCCGGCGACCCGCACCTGCTCGCCTTTGACCATGAAGCCGCCGTTATCGAAGATCGCCCGCACCCGGTAGTCGTCGGAGGAGCCGCCGCCGCCGGAGGCGATCAGCACCACCACGACCACGGCGGCCACCAGCCCGAGCGCGAGTAGAAGTCGTTTGCTCATGGGCCGGGGGGCACGTCGCCCGGATCGCATTCGGAGGAGTCGACGCTGCTGCCGCCCACAAACGGGTTGGAGCCGTCAGCGGCGGGCTGGGTGGCGCCGCCGGGGCAGCGGCGGTTGACTTCGGTTGAGCCGAAGGGCTCGAACTGTTCTTCTTTCTTAATCGGTTCCAGTTCGGAGCTGCCGGCGTTGTAGCGGAAGAGGTTCTGCCCGGCGGTAATTGCGCGCACGTAGTGGCCGTTGCCGTCGTAGTAGCCGGCGACCTGCCCGAGCTTGCTGAAGGCGTTGAAGAGGTCTGGCGTGTAGGCGCGGATGAAGTTGAGGTTCGGCTGGAAGTCGGAGATCGCCTGTTCGGCATGCGGGAAGGTGCTCGAGGTGAGGTTCTGGACTTCGGGCAGCACCGCGAGCAGTTCCGCAGCGTCGTTTGCCTTGCCGGGCCGGTTGACGACCAGCCGCAGGTTGTGCATGAACGGCACCAGCTTCTGGAAGACCGGCCGCAGTTCGGCGAGGAAGGGCGCCAGCTCCTTGGTCGCCGGCTTCGCCGTGTTGACCAGCGGTTCGAGGTCGTCGAGCGCAGCCCGCAGGTTGACGAAGGTCGTGTTCGACTGCCGCAGCACCGGCGGCAGCCGCCGCAGGGTGGCGTCGAAGGCGGCGGTTTCGTCGGCGATCGCGTTGAAGGCGGTGCTGGCGTTGCCGATCGCGCTCGAGAGCTCTTCGCCGCGCCCGGCCACCGCGGTGGTCAGGCGCGAGGAGCTGACGACGAAGCGGGAAAGCAGGCGCTGATCAGCGTTGAGTTCGTGGGCGAAGGCGCCGGCCCGGTTGAGGGCGCTGCCGAAGTACTTGTAAGCCTGGTTCGCGTTCTTGCCCTGGCCGGAGTAGAGCTCGGCGTTGCCGCGGATAAAGTCGGTGAGGCCCTGCCGCACCCGCGGCGGGAAGGTGTTGAAGAGCTGGTCGATGTCGACCGGCGTCGTCGTCGAGGCGAGGCCGAGTTCGGCGCCGTCATCGAGGGCCGGGTTGCTGTTCGGCCCGGGGCTGATCGAGACGTAGTGGTTGGCGACGCCGGAGAGCGAGGTGGCGCGGATGACCGCGGTCGTGCCTTCGTGCAGCTCCTGGTCAACCGAGACCTTTACTTCGGCGAGGTTGTCGTCAGTAAGGCCGATGCTTTCCACCGATCCCACCGGGGAGCCGCCGATCAGGACTTGGTTGTCGGGGACCAGCTGGCCGGCGTTCTGGAAGACGAGGGTGTACTTGTGGCCGCCGCCGCCGCTGAAGAGGACGACGGCGAGGACGATCACCGCGGCAGCCAAGGCGACGATCACCGCGATGCGGGCTGGGGTAGTTCCCCGGCTCGCGGCCGGGCCCCTCTCCTCGCCTAATGGTTTGGCAGCCACGGATCGTCGCTTGCTTTCAGGTTCCCCGGCCCCTCCGACCCGGTAGAACGGCTGGAAGATCGTATCCGAGGGGTCCCCCGGCAAGCTGCCTGCGAGCAGGTACTTAACTGGAAATCAACGCGCTACTCTGAGCATTGGGAGCGGTTGAAGGGGATGGGAGAGGCGCCGCTAAATCCGACCCTAGGAGCAAGCAATGCGCAGACGTCCATTTCTGATCGCCACCGCCGCCGTTCTGGCGGCCGCGATCGCAGCAACCGCCGCGTGGGCCGGACCCACCGTGAGCGGCCCCGACGGAAACACCCAGTCGGTCGAAGCGAAAATTAGGCCGAAAAAGCTTTCCAAAAAGACGTTCACCCCGGGCAGCCTCGAAGTGACGACGCTGACGACCTCGACGACGGACCCGGCAGGCGTCCCCGTCCCCGCAATCCACGCAACCCTCGACTTCGACCCGAACGCCCACATCTACACGAAGGGCCTGGCGACCTGCAGCGCGGCGAAGCTGCAGAACCAGTCGACGGAAGTCGCCGAACGGGTCTGCGCGAAGGCGAAAATCGGCACCGGCCACGCGACCGCCTACCTGCGAGCAGGCAAGATCTACGAAGTCCCGCAGACCGTGACCGCCTTCAACGGCGTCCCCAAGGGGGGCAAGCCGGTGGTCCTCCTCCACACCTACGGGACGACGCCGATTCAGGTCAGCCTGGTCCTCGAAGGCACCGTCACCAACTACAACAAGGAAGGCTACGGGCCGCGCATCGACCTCGACGTCCCGCTGATCGCCGGCGGCAGCGGCGCACTGAAGGAATTCAACGTCAAGATCGAAAAGAAATGGCGCTACAAGGGCGTCCAGCGCAGCTTCATCTCGTCCAAATGCCCGAACAAGAAGAAGCTGAAAGCGCGCGGCAAATTCACTTACCGCGACGGCGAATCACTTACCGCCTACGCAACGCAGAGCTGCAAGCAGCGCTAAGCGAGCGTCGGATCAAATCGGCCAGAGGGGACCGTGGCAGGCGGTCCCCTCTTCGAAGGGAGGCACCATGTCCACGATCCTCGAAGAGAAGCGCGAGTTCGGGCGCGAGGTTCCGGAGGCCATCAGCTACGCGGTCGGCCATCGCATCCGGGTCGAACTGCTTGCAGCGCTGAACGACCTCGAGAGCGCCAGCGCTGTCGAGCTCGCGCGGGTCGTGCGCCAGCCGCTGAGCACCATCACCCACCACATCGGCCGGCTGCTCGAGGCCGGCTCGATCCGGGTCGAGCGGACCGAGCGGGTGCGCAGCGTCGAGCAGAGGTTCTACACGGTGATCGACCCGATCTACGTGACCGACGAGGAAATGGCGGCGATGGGTGCGGAGGAACGCGAGCAGCTCCTCGGGCTGACGCTGCAGCAGCTCGTCGCCGAGGCCTTCTCCTCCTTCTGGACCGGCCACCTCACCTCGGATCCCGAGGTCTGCGTCTCCTGGTCCTGGTTCAACGTCGACGACCAGGGGCGATCGGACATCGCCGAGGAGCAGCTGCGCTCGTGGCGGCGGATCCAGGAGATCGAGCGGGAATCGCAGGCCCGCTGCGAGGCCTCGGAGGAGAGGCCGTTCTCGGTGCTCGTCTCCTCCCTGGGCTACAAGCGCTCCCGGACCGCCGAGCGGCCGCCGGGCGCACCCCTGGTGCCGTAGCCATCAGGGAAATCCCGTTCTAGAAATCGGTATGGACGCCCGCGGCGTCCTTTGGAAGCGTTGCTCGCTTCCATGGAGGCATCCACGATTGATCCCGCCCCGACCGAGAGCTTCGACTGGGAAGCGCTCGTCGCCCTGCTCGTCCACCCGGTCAAAGTCGCGATCATCGAAGCGATGGATTGGATCGGGCAGCCGCTCTCTGCCACCGACCTCGACCGCCTCCTCACCGGCCAGGTCGGCGTCTCGCTGATCTCCTACCACCTGCGCAAGCTCGTCGAGCTCGGCGTCCTCAAGCCGGTTCGCAAGGACACCGTCCGCGGCGCCGTCCAGACCTTCTACGCCCTCAGCTGTTATTCGAGCAGCTGACCGGGCTTCAGCTCAACCGCTCTGGCAAGCTCCACCGTCGAAACCCGAGGGTCCCGTTTCCCCGCCTCGATCCGGCTGACCTCCGTCGCATGGACCCCGCTCCGGTCCGCCACCTGCTCCTGACTGAGCTCCAACTTGAGGCGGGCTGCCCGCAGGTTTGGCCCCAGCTTGCCCACGGCGAGGATCGTTAAGCCTGACGCCGGGGTTCGCCATAGGGGAGGTCACAGATGCAGGTCTTTTAGGCGCCCTTCTTGATCAGGCTGAAGACGGCGAGTGGGTCCACTACCGCAATCTCCATCTCAGCCGTTCTTGTAGATGCGCGCGACGGTCATCAGCATGCCATAGGGCTGGTCCAAGCCCCGAAGCAATGCTTGCCAATCTCGACCGTTCAGCCCAGGCTTTTTAGCGGCTCCCGGCTTCCTGCACCGGGAGCCCGTGATCAGTCGCCTAGGTCGGGACTCACGCCCCCTTCCCCTTTGCCATAGGCGGCAGAACCTGCTCGGAGCCGATCAGCATCACGAATCACCTCCTCTCCGATTATTTGGTGGAGATGATTCCAGTATTGAAAGCCGCTGTTCAGCCGGATTTGGGCATCACAGCGTGATTGAACGACTAGGATCAATCACTCAAGAACCCGAGAGGAGGAACTGTGGCCACCAAGGCTGATCGCAGGCAGGCGACCCAAAACCGCATAAAGGCGATGTCGCATCCGCTGCGGGCTGAGATCTTCAGGTTGTTCCGCGAGCGAGCCGAAGTCCTGAGCCCGGCCCAGGTCTCACGGGAGATCGAAGCCGATATTCGGGACGTCAGCTACCACATCCGCAAACTCGAGGAATTCGACTGTGTGGAGGAAGTCTCCAACCGACAGGTAAGGGGAGCTGTCGAGCATTTCTACCGAGCCACCGAGCAGCACATGATCGACACGGAGGAGTGGGGTGAACTCGCGGAACTCGAGCCAGCCATGGCCGAGGCACTGACCGACGAATTCATGCAGGGGATCGTCGACGACTACTCCGCTTCTCGACGGGCAGCCGTCGTTGCCCTTGACGAGGAGTTCTTCATTGTCCGCACGCCGTACGTCCTCGATCCCGCTGGAGTCGATGAAGCCCTTGAGGCGTCACAGCAGTATGAGAATGAGATGATCGAGATAGCGTCGCGGAGCGCTGCTCGCCGCTCGGACCTTGGGACGGAGGAGGTTCCCGTCTCGTCCTCGATAGTGCTGTTCAAAATGCCCCGCCGCGCGCGCAAGATGTCCGGATCGGCTTGACGCGGAAGGACGTATCGGCCGAGGCAGCCTATGACAACTGCTCGCCGATCTACGACGAGTGGAATGAAGAAAATGACTACGAGCTTTGGTTGGGGGAGATCCTTCTGCCCGAGCTCTCCAAGTTCGGGCTACCGAGAAGCGGGTGGGCTCTGGACGTGGGTTGTGGAACCGGCAGGGCGTTCGAGCCGCTGCTAGACCGCGGCTGGAAGGTGGTGGGCTGTGATGTCTCGTCGGGAATGCTTCGCACCGCTCAGGAGAAGTTCGACTCGCGGGTGCGACTCCTCAAGCTGGATGCCCGGTCGCTTCCGGCGATAGCTCCCGAACCTGGGGGTATCGGGGGAGAAACTTTTCAGCTCGTCCTACTCCTCAATGACGTGATCAACTATCTGGTTGAAGATGGCGATCTCGAGGAAGTCTTTTCGGGAGTTCGCAAGAACCTGAGCCGACAGAACGGCCTGGTCGTGTTCGACTCGAACACGCTCCGCCAGTTCCAAGACGAGTACGGGGCGAGTGGCCCCATGGCAAGGGGCGATTGGGTTTGGCAGGGCTTGGCTGAGAATGTCGTTGCCGGAGGGACCTACGAGGCATCCCTTTCGGGACCGGGCATCGATGCGCATCGGCATCGGCAGAGGCACTGGCCCTCCTCGGAGGTCGAAGCGGCGATGGAGGTGGTCGGCCTGTCCCTTCTCGCCGTGATCGGCCAGCGCGAGAGTGAAGGGCAGGTGCTGCTCTCCGACGCACCCGACGAACTGCATGACGCCAAGTTCCTCTTTATCGGGTCCGCTTTTTGATGGAAATCTCTCCACCGAGGGAAGCTTGACAAGGAAAATCATCATGCAGTTCACTCCACCTCCGTCAAACATTTTGAACGTTGGAGGGAGAGTTAGCTGTGGGTCACGATCGGAAGGACGACGAACTTAGCCAGCAGGTCGTCCAGGCGATGGCCCATCCTCTTCGCATTCGAATACTTCGAATCTTGACTGAGAAGGTTGCGAGCCCGAAAGAGATAGCCAAAGCCATCGAGGAGCCCCCAGGGAACGTGGCTTACCACGCGCGGGTCCTTTTCGATCTGGGTTGTACGGAACTGGTGAAGACGGCTTCTCGAAGGGGTGCGAGGGAGCACTTCTATAGAGCGAAGCCGGATGCATTCAACAGTTCGCAGAAGTGGAGGTCGCTGCCTCGCATAGTACGAGGGGAGATAGCAGCCACGGTACTTGGCGAGTTGCACCTGCGAGTCGTTGCAGCTCTTGATGCGGGAACCTTTCAGAGGCGCGATGGCTCCAACCTGTCCTGCCTCCCATTCCAGGTAGACGAGGCCGGCTGGGAAGAGTTGGTCCAGATCGTTGCCGTTGCCGAGCAAGCGATCAGGGAGGTCGGTGTCCAGGCCTCGCAGCGTCTCGAGGACAAGGTCGGGATTCCGGCCGTAGTTGCCGTTGGGGTCTTCGAGGCAACTTCTGGAGCATCGGAGTGAACAAGAGCGATCACTTCAACTGGGACACCCTCGTCCCTTACCTTATCCACCCGGTCAAGGTGGCGATCATCGAGGCGATGGAGTGGGTGGATGTGCCGGTGTCGCCGCGGGAGCTCGATCGGATCTTCGATGAGGAGTTCGGCGTGTCGCTGGTCGCGTACCACATGCGAACGCTGGCGGAAGTAGGTGTGGTGGAAAAAGTGGGGCAGCAGCCGGTACGGGGGGCGCTGCAGACCTTCTACGCGCTGTCAGTGAAGGAAGCCACTAGCCCCTCCCTCTGCGAGTGAGCGTGAGGATCACCGCCGGCGAGCGCGACGCGCTCTTCGAGCAGCTCTACGCGCGGCTGAGCGGGATAGACGAGGTGTGGACCTCGGCCGCGGAGCAGGACCGGGAGAGCGCCGAAGGGGTGGCGCGGCAGTTCTCCGACGACCTGCGCCTGATCCTCGACGACCTGGGCTGGGGCGAGAGCGGCGAGGCGGTTGAGCTGAGCAGCCCGCCCGAGGTGCTGCGTCGCGTGTTCACCCGCGTGCAGACGGCAGCGGAAGAGCGGCGGCGCGAGGAAGTGGAAGAGCGCGAGGAGAGCCGGCGGCGCGAAGAGCGGATCGAGCAGCTGCTCGAGGCCTGCCGGCGGGTAATGGGGGAGCTAGAGGAAAACGGCTAGAGCGATGATGCCACCGATGGCCGCGGCGAGGATCGCGCCGCTGACGCCGATCGCCGAGCCGATCAGGGTTCGCTGAAGGCTTTTGAAGTCACCTTCGAGGGCCATGAGCCGGGTGTTCATTTCAGTCCGAAGGCTCTCTCCAAGCTGGTTCATCTCGCCGCGAAGGCCGTTGATGCTTTGGTCGACGCGGGCAAACCCTTCCTTCATGTCCGCTTCCACCTTGTCGAAGCGGGCGGCCACCGAGCCGAAGCCGGCGTCGATATCGCTGCTGGGTTCGTCCGGCTGCTGGCCGCTTGATCTCTCGTTCTCCATCACCGTAGTCATGATCGTAGCGCAATCTTTCGTCTGCACGGAAGTCGAAGCACGATGACCTAAGGGACGAGTCAACTGAACTCTCCCCCCTTGGCTCTGGCCAATCGCTGAATTTGGGAGGAAACGGGCTCGGACTAGACGCTGAGCTTCGGGATCACGCGCTGCAGCGGTTTCGGCAGCCACCAGACGCGGTCGCCGAGGAGGAGCATCAGGGCGGGGAGAAGGACGATGCGGACGATCGTGGCGTCGAGGATGACGGCGACGGTGAGGCCGATGCCAAGCTGGCTGACGGTGGCGATGGAGGCGCCGGCGAAGGCGATGAAGACGGCCATCATGATCAGGGCGGCGCCGGTGATGACGCCGGCGGTGCGGGCGAGGCCAAACTCGACCGCGGCGGCGTTGTCGCCGTGGGCGTCGTAGTGCTCCCGCATGCGGCTGAGGAGAAAGACGGCGTAGTCGATCGAGAGGCCGAAGACGAGGCCGAAGATCATCGTCGCCCCGACCGCGTCGACGTAGCTGTGGCCGCCGAGGGGCCAGTCGTCCGGGATGTGGAAGAGCAGGGTGAGGACGCCGAAGGCGACCGCGACGGTGGCGAGGTTGAGGCCGACCGCGATCGCCGCCAGCGGGATCGCCCGCAGGACGACCATCAGCACCAGGAAGGTCGCGATCGTAATCGCCAGCACCACCCAGGGGATGCGCTCGCGGGTGACGCGGCTGTAGTCGTTCAGCTGGGCGGCGCCGCCGGCGACGCCCGTCGTCAGGTCGGCTTTGTCGGCCAGGTCGGCGGCGTCGCTGGCGAGCTCCTTGTTGAGGCGGATCGAGCCCGGCGAGTTGAGGCTGTTGCTGGAGATGACCAGGACCGAGGCGGCCTGGCCGCCGCCGTCGAGGTCGATCGTTTCGTCGATCGCCTGGCGGGTGGTCGGCGGCGTCCCATCGAGCGCGGAGAGGACGAAGTAGCCGGAGTTGAAGATGCCGGGCGAAGAGTCGGCGATGCGGCCCGCCTGGTTGCGGATCCGTTTGCGGCCGGTCAGCACCTGCACGCTCGCTTCTTCGAGGCCGCTTTCCAGCGGCTCGCTTTCGTCGGCGCCCTGGGAGAGCGCTACCTGCAGCGCTTCGGCTCCGTCGCCGAGCTGGTCGAGGCCGCCGACCAGCCGCACCGCACCGCCGCTGAGCGCCGTGATCCCGTCGCCGAGCCGTTTCGATTCGCGGGCGAGCCGGGCCGAGCCGGCGGCGAGACGGCTGCTGCCGGCGTGCAGTTCCTGCAGGCCTTCTTCGAGTTTTTCGGTCCCCTTGAGGAGGCTCTTGAGGTAGTTCCTGAAGGTGATCGCCCAGGCTTCTATCTGCTTGGCTTCGGCTAGATCGACGAGCAGCCGTTCGTCCAGCGCGGTCAGCTCCGCCGGGAGGCCGGCGTAGGCCTCGACCTCGGGAGTCGAGGGCAACGGGTCATAGGGCGCGCCCGTCACAGGGTCTTTGCCGCTTACTGCCGCCGACGCCTTCCGCACCGCTTCCAGAGTCGCCTGGTACTGGGGGTCGGTTTTGCCGACCGTCATTTCCCCAAGGCGCACGAGCGCGGCCTTCAGTTCCGCTTCTGCCGTCTGCGCCGGGGCGATCAGCTGCGGCAGCTTTTCGTTGCCGTCGCTGTTCAGCGACTTGCGCAGGGCGTTCGCCCGGTTCTGGATGTTGGGTCGGATGCCGGGGATCAGCGTGTCTCGCACCAGCAGCTTGATCCGGAGCGGGCCGTTGAGCGACTTCTTCAGGCCCTGCTCGAGCTGCCGCGAACCCTTGGCGAACTTGTCGAGCGCGTCGATCGCTTCGCCGCTGCCGTCGAGCGCCTGGGTCAATCCGCTGGCGATCTTCTGGGCGCCCTCGCCGGCGCGGTCGGAGCCGAGCGCGAGCAGGCCGGCGCCGTCGCTGGCTTCGGATATCCCTTCCCGCAGCTGCCCCACCCCGCCGGCGGCGACGGTGAGGCTGCGGCCGAGCCGGCCGAGCTGTTTGACCTGGGAGATGTTGCCTTCGGTGGAGAGAAAGGAGTTGCCGAGGTCCCGCAGCGGCTCCACCTGCTTCACCGCCGGGCCCGGCCCGATCACCGTCCGCACCCCGGGGATCTTCGCCACCTTGCGCTGGAAGCTTTCGATCGCGGCGAGGTTCTTGGCGTCGGTGATCGGTCCTGAGCTGGAGACGGCGACGACCTGGAACGGCGCTTCGTAGCCGGGGCCGAACTGCCTGCCGATCAGTTCCGCGTCCTCGCGGGCGGGTGAGTCGTGGGGAAGCTGCTCCGTGCTCGGCGGCCCCGTCTTCAGCCCCACAGCCGGCGTCGCCAGCAGCAGCAGCAGGCCGCCGATCAGGACCGCCGCCAGCGCCGGCTTGCGCAGCGCCGCGCCGACCAGCACCATCAGCCGCGAGCGGCCGCCGGCCGGGGCGCTGGCGCCGAGCCGCCAGCGGTCGACGTTGGGGCCGAGCAGGGTGAGGATCGCCGGGCCGGCGACGGTCGCCACCGTGACGCTGAGGATGACGACCATGCAGACGGTCCCGGCCAGGGAAGCGAGCAGGGAGCCGGGGAGGATGAAGAGGGAGACGATCATTGAGAGCAGCAGGGTGCTGCCGGCGAACATCACCGTGCGGCCGGCGTGGTGGCGGGTCAGCCGCGCCGCCTCGACCGGCGCGTGCCCCTCGGCGAGCTCCTCGCGGAAGCGGGAGACCATCAGCAGCGCGTAGTCGACGCCGAGGGCGAGGCCCATCATCGAGCAGACGGTCACCGCGAAGGCGTCGATCTCGAACCAGCCGGTGAAGAAGTAGAGGATCCCGCGCGAGGCGACGACGGTGATCGCGCCGAAGGCGAGCGGGATCCCGGCGGCGATCGGCGAACGGAAGACGAGCAGGAGGATGATCAGCAGGAAGGGGAAGGCGATCAGCTCGCCGCGGTGGCTGGCCGCGAGGTTTTCTTCCTGCAGCGCCCGCGAGAGGCTGGCGTAGCCGGTCTGGGTGGCATCGACCGGAGCGTGGACCTGCTCTTCGAGGACGCGGTTGAGGTGCGGCACGGTCTCGTTGACCGCGGTGCGGGTGTCGACGTGGAAGTCGGCGAGGATTAGCGCCTTTTCGGGGCTCGGCCGCAGGCGCTGGACCGCGCCGGTGTCCCAGGGCGAGAGCGTCGTCACCCGCGGGTCTTCGCGCAGGGCGTCGATCAGCTGCGGGCCCTGGCGGTCGATCGCCGCGGCGGGGCCGCGGAGGAGGATCGCGAAGGGGGCAGTCTCGCCGAAGTGTTCGCGCAGCAGCTGGTTGCTGCGGAAGGATTCGGTCCCGGCGACGTCGATCGTGGTCGGGTCGAGGCGGCTGTTGGTGCCGGTCCCGATCACCGCGAGGGTGGCGAGCAGGACGGCGGCGACCGCCAGGACCGCGCGCGGATGGCGCAGCAAAAATGGCTGGTCTCGATTCGGCCCTTTCCTCGAGGACCCTCTGCGTGCCCTGCCGATCCTCCTTCCCACGGGTGGTAGTTTGGCGGTAGAGGACTACGGGAGGGAGATTCGGTGCGGAAGACTCTGTTAAGAGCACATGTACTGGGGCTGGCACTGCTGCTTGTCGCGGCGGGATCGGCGCTGGGAGTGCTGCGGCTGACGGCGGGGAACGTCGTCGTCACGACCGACGGCGGGTTCTCACCGACGACGCTGCCGAAGAAGGGGTTCGCCCCGATCAAGCTGCACGGGTTCGGGAAAATCGGGACGGCTGACGGGACGCCGCCGCCGATCCTGGAAACCGTGACGATCTGGTTCGACAAGCACGGCGAAGTCGAGACGAAGGGGCTACCGATCTGCACGCCGCAGAAACTGGCGGCGACCACGACCGAGCAGGCGCGCAAGCTCTGCCCCGGCGCGATCGTCGGCAAAGGCTTCGGCAAGGCCGTCGTCAACTTCCCCGAACAGGGGCCGATCCCGGCCTCCTCGCCGCTGACGATCTTCAACGCGGCGCCGATCCACGGCGACCCCGCGGTGCTGATCCACGCCCACCTGACGGTGCCGGGGCCGACCACCTTTGTCGTCCCGATCGAGATCCAGCGCGTCCACGACGGCCGCTACGGCTTCAAGACCGTCGGGAAAATCCCCAGGATCGCCGGCGGCTACGGCATTCCCCTCTACGCCCGCCTGACGATCGGGCGGGAATGGAAGTACAAGGGGAAGACGCTGAGCTACGCCAACGCCGGCTGCCCGGACGGGCGCCTGCAGGCGAAAGGACAGTTCCAGTTCAAAGACGGCACCATTCTCCAGGGTTCCGTGTTCAAAACGTGTAAGGGGAGCTGATTGAGGAAGCCGATGCGCAGAGCGGTGTTGCTGACGGGACTGATGGTCCTGGGCCTCGCCGCGAGCGCCTCCGGCGTCGACAGCTGCATCGGCCCGCTCTGCGTCAGCTCGACGGCGACGATCCAGCCGCGGGAGCTGCCGAGGAGCGGCGGCGCCCCGATCACCCTCAGCAGCATCACCCGGGTGAAGACGAAAGACGGCTCCACCCCGCCGACGCTAGCGGAGATCAGCTTCCTGATCGACAAGCACGGCCGGGTCAACAGCAAGGCGTTCCCGACCTGCCCGATGGCGAAGCTGGAAGGGACGACGCCGGCGCAGGCACGCAAGCGCTGCGCGGCGGCGCTGGTTGGCAAGGGGACGGGGAAGGCGCTGGTGACAATGCCGGGCCGCGACCCGTTCACGATCACCTCGCCGATCTCGTTCTTCAACGCGCCCCCCACCGGGGGCAAGCCCACCCTGATCGCCCACGCCTACGAGACCGTGCCCTCGCCGCAGGCGCTGCTGGTCCCGATCGTGGTCCAGCGGGTCTCAAAGGGGCGCTACGGCTACCAGGTCAACGTGAAGATGCCGGAGATAGCCGGCGGCTTCGGCGCCCCGACGCTGGCCGAAGCGCACGTCGGCGCGACCCGTAAGCGGGGCGGCAAGAAGATCGGCTTCGTCGAGGCCTACTGCTCCGGCGGCCGGCTCCAGGTGGAGGGCGACCTCAGCTTCACCAACGGCGACTTCTTCCCGGCGACCCTCACCTCGCCATGCCACCTCCCTGGGTGAGACGGCGGGGCACGGCACTTTTGCGTCCTTATGGGACGGAAAGGCGCCTCGCCGTCCTGCTGGTCGTGCTTGGCGCCGCCCTTGCGGCAAGCAGCGCCGCCGCCGCGCTGGTCGAAGTCGACGACGTCGTCCTGCGAGCCGACGGCGGCTTCACGCCACAGACGCTGCCGCGGCACCGCTTCGCCCCGATTGACTTCCAGGGCCACGTCGAGATCTCCGGCCGCAACGGCGCCGGACCGCCGAAGCTGCGGCAGGCGCTGATCGACTTCGACCGCGACGGCCGCCTCAGCGTCGCCGGTCTGCCGAGCTGCTCGCCGGAATCGGTCGCCCAGGAGAGCACCGAAGAAGCGCGGCGGACCTGCCGCGGGGCGATCGTCGGCACCGGACACGTCGAAGCGCTGATCTCGCTCGAGAGCGGCCCTGTCCGGGCGCAGGCTCCGCTGACGATCTTCAACGGCCCGCGACAGGACGGGCTGCCGACGGCGGTCCTCCACGCCCGCACCACGGTCCCCGGCACCCAGACTTACGCGATCACCGTCCCGATCGAACAGCGCCGCGGCGGCTTCCGCTACCGCGCCCGGATCAAAGTTCCCCCGATCGCCGCCGGCTTCGGCGCGATCACCCACCTCGACGCCAAGATCGGCCGCAGCTACGACGCCGCCGGCAGCCGGCGCAGCTACGTCTCCGCCCGCTGCAGCGACCACATCCTCCAGACCCACGGCCGCTTCAGCTTCGAAGGCGGCACGATCATCGACGGCTCGGTCGAAAAATACTGCCGCTTCAAGTAGCCCCGCTGGCCCACCCCCGACCAGCCGACCTTCCTATACTTGCCCGTCCCCGGGCCGTTAGCTCAGCTGGTAGAGCAGGAGACTCTTAATCTCAAGGTCGTAGGTTCGAGCCCTACACGGCCCATCAAAGCGGGCGGACCACTCCGCTCGCTATTCGCCCAGCCCGCCGCCGGTCAAGCCGCCGTTGAGGGGGTTTTCCAGCGTTTCGGAGGGTTTGCCCCCGTTGGCTTTTTCGGCCTTTTCCGCGGCCTTCGCGCTTTTGGCGAAGGCGTGGGCGGATTTCTCGGCTTCGTCGAGAAATTTTTCTACGGCTTCGCGTTCGGATTCGCTGTTGGCTTTCTTCATCGTTTCCGCGCGAACCTGGTCGGCCAACTTGAAGTCTCCCGTGAGGTAGGTGTAGCGGGCGAGGGTGGCGAGGGAGTTCAGGGTCGGCTGGCCTTTGGCGGCGATCTTCTGTGCTTCGGTCGCAGCCTCCAGGCGGGTTTCAGCCTCTGCGTAGCTGCTCGAGAGTTCGGCCAGCTGGAACAGCATCGGCGCCACCACCTGGGCCAGGCCGGCGCTCGGTTGATCCGTGGCTTCGAGGTATTCGGTCCAGGCTTGGTCGGCTTTCTGGTAGGACTCCACCGCCTCGGGCGTCACCGACCTGGCGCCGTTCGGTTCTACCTTCACCCCAGCGTTGCCGGCGTTGATGTTGGCGCGGGTCAGCGACTGCAGCAGCTCCGGGTTTTCCGGGTCTTTTTTCAGCTTGACTTCGAGCCGTTCCGCCTGTTCTTCGTAGATCTGGGCAGCGTCGGTGGAGCTGCCGCTGTTGTTGCCGAAGATTTCGCCGATATTGACCGGGCCGACGGTGAGGAAGAGGCTGGCGCCCATCAGGACCGCGAGGACGCCGTAGACGACTTTGACCATGCCGCGGCGGCGACCGCTGCGCAGGTCGAACAGCATCTTGTGCTCTTGCTTGCCTGAAGCCACTACGTCTCTCCCTCTACTCCTGCGGAGAGGGCTGCGCCACGCCTCCGCTGTGTCCCGGACGTCCCAGGACCCGCGCGAGGAGGATACTCAGCTCATACAGAACAAGCAGCGGAACCATCTCAATGAGCATCGTCACCGGGTCGACTCCCGGCAGCGCGGCGGCGACGATCGCGATCACGAGGTAGGCGTAGCGGCGGTTCTGGGTCAGCTGCTCGACCCGCACGATCCCCAGCCGGGTGACGGCGATGATCGCCAGCGGCAGCTGGAAGATCAGGCCACAGGCGAGCTCGGTCATCGAGAAGAAGCTGTAGTAGTCGCGGGCGCGCAGCTGGATGTTGAACTGGCCGTCGTTGAAGTCGAGGAGGAAGTTGAGCGCGGCTGGCATCACCACGAAGTAGGCGAAAGCGATGCCGGCGATGAAGAGGAACGGGAAGAGCAGCAAGATCGGCAGGATCGTCTTCCGCTCGGTCTCGCTGAAGGCCGGCAGCACGTAGGCGTAGAGCTGCCAGAGGACGACCGGCAGCGCGAGGATGAGAGCGCCGTAGGCGGAGACGGTGAGGGTGGTGGTGAAGGGCTCGGTTGGGCCGAGGGTGAGCAGCTGGTCGTGGTCTGAGGGCAGCGGCCCCTGGGCGATTTCCAGCAGCAGGTGGTTCTGCCAGAAGCAGAGCGCCAGGGCGACGCCGAGGGCGGCGAGGCAGACGAACAGCCGGGTCCGCAGCTCATCCAGGTGCTCTACGAGGGTGAGGCGATCTTCGTGGGAGACCGCCCTGACGCGGCGGGCCATCCTGGCGCCGCCTTAGCTGGTCTTGTTGCGGACGATCTCCGCGTCGGCCGGGTCGCCGTGAACCTTCGCCGACTCCGACTGCGGG